>Ga0206949_1078_pt1 | contig 12707 bp, 6 predicted proteins | sample Alteio_BWOrgHeat_40_FD_153240 | JGI IMG/M metagenome (GOLD analysis project Ga0206949, IMG submission 153240) | Enriched cells from forest soil in Barre Woods Harvard Forest LTER site, Petersham, Massachusetts, United States -... | ecosystem: Environmental > Terrestrial > Soil > Temperate forest > O...
GCTGTGCGATGCCGTGCCCGAACTTACCGTTACGCCGTTAACCGTTACCGTTGCAGTGGCATCGGTAACCGTCGGGGTTGCTGTAGTGGCTGTTACGGTATTGTCCACCGATGCGGTGTAGGCCATTGTTCCTGTAGCAAATGCCGGCGAAAGCGTACCCGCGCTGATGGCCAGGTTTGAAAGGGTGGCAATACTTGACGCCGCCCGGGTTATGGTTACTTTATAGCTCTTGGTATTTGTTCCGTTTTGGGCGGTTACCAGGGTAGTGATGATATTTGAGCCCACATTTAATGCAATGGCCCCGGATGCTGTTCCTGAGGTTACCGCGATACCATTCACGGTTACCGTTGAAGTGGGGACGCCGGTTTTTGGCGTTACCTTTACCGACGTTACGGTATTAGCTACCGATGCGGTATAGCTGGTCGTCGTGCTTACAAACGAAGGGGTCAATGTCCCGCTGCTAAGCGCCAAACTTGAGAGCGTGGCATTGCTGGACGCCGCCCGGGTTATGGTTACTTTATAACTCTTGGTATTTGTTCCGTTTTGGGCAGTTACCAGGGTAGTGATGATATTTGAGCCCACATTTAATGCAATGGCCCCGGATGCTGTACCTGAAGTCACTGCCGTACCATTCACGGTTACCGTTGAGGTTGGGACACCGGTTTTAGGTGTCACGGTTATCGACGTTACCGTATTGGCCACCGATGCGGTATAGCTGGTAGTCGTACTGACAAACGCAGGCGTTAATGTGCCGCTGCTCAGCCCCAAACCCGAGAGGGTGGCATTGCTGGATGCAGCCCGGGTTATGGTTACCGTATAGGTTTGGGTGGTTACACCATCCTGCGCCGTTACCCCGGTTGTAATAGTGTTTGGGCCGACTGCTAACGGGATGCTGTGCGATGCCGTGCCCGAACTTACCGTTACGCCGTTAACCGTTACTGTCGCAGTGGCATCTGTAACCGTCGGGGTTGCTGTAGTGGCTGTTACGGTATTGTCCACCGATGCGGTGTAGGCCATTGTTCCTGTAGCAAATGCCGGCGAAAGCGTACCCGCGCTGATGGCCAGGTTTGAAAGGGCGGCAATATTTGACGCTGCCCGCGTCACGGTTACTTTATACGTCTTCGTATTTGTCCCGTTTTGCGCGGTTACCACGGTGGTGATGGTATTTGAGCCCACGTTTAATGCAATGGCTCCTGACGCCGTACCTGAGTTTACGGCAATACCATTCACGGTTACCGTTGAGGTGGCGACGCTGGTTTTTGGCGTTACCGTTATTGACGTTATGGTATTAGCTACCGATGCGGTATAGCTGGTAGTCGTACTGACAAACGAGGGTGTCAATGTTCCGCTGCTAAGCGCCAAACTTGAAAGAATGGCATTGCTGGATGCCGCCCGGGTTATGGTTACCGTATAGGTTTGGGTGGTTACACCATCCTGCGCCGTTACGTCGGTTGTAATAGTGTTTGGGCCGACTGCTAATGGGATGCTGTGCGATGCGGTGCCCGAACTCACCGCCACGCCGTTAACAGTTACCTTCGCATTGGTGTCGGTAGTGGTCGGCGTTACCGTAGTGGCGGTTACGGTATTATCCACAGATTCTGTATAAGCTGTCGTACCCGACGAAAAAGCAGGCGTTAACGTTCCGCTGCTGGTTGCCAAATTTGCAAGCGTTGCATCGGTGTTTAATAAGCTGCTGGTAAACACGCCGCGTCCGTGCGTAGCCGCGGCGAGTGTTTTATCGGCTGCGCGGTACTTAAGCATATCCACTTCTACATTCGCCAACCCGGTGTTTGTCGGGTCCCATACCGTGGAAGATCCGTTTATCAGATCGGTTGTCCAAACGCCTAATTCGGTGGCGATGATCGCTTTGGTAGGATCGCCGGGATAAAACAAACTCCAGCGAACGGGCATATCCGGCAGGTTTCCGGTAACATCTGTCCACGTTGGTGTGGCAGCGCTGGCGTTTTTAGTTTCGGCAACATGGGGTACGCCATAGTTAGAATAAGTTACCAGGATGTGATCTTCATTCGTTGGATCAACGTTGATGCACGAAGTTGTTATATTGCTGCCCTGGCTCGGCAACAACGTTACTCCTGTTAACGAGGTTCCTGTTTGGGCATTGTCAACACGTACCACGCTGCCGTTATCCAGTCCAAAATATACGCGGTTGGCCGTTAACGGGGATACGGTAACGGCAGTTACATTGGCGCTGTTGAAACCCGATACGAAAACTTCATTATAAGCCGGACTTAAAACATTTTCCGCCCTGAAATAGTCGCCTGAAGCGCTGCCCGCATATATACTTTTTGTCGCGGGATCATAGTCAGCAGGATTGATAAACTGGCCATTGCCGTATGAGCCAAGCCCGTTAAAGGTGACGCCATTATCTGTCGAAACATAATACTGGTCAAACACATAGGAGGTGATCTGGATGTTGCCGTTCGTCTGATCGATAAATACGTCGGCGCCGTCTCCGCCGGTGGCGGTTGTTGAACTTCCAATGCCGGCACCCTGAAGCTTTTCGGAGCCATTGTCCTGGGCGCCTGCCAACGCATAATTAAAATTGGTTGGGTGCAACGCAACCGAATAGAACTGGGTAACATCGTATCCATTATTTTTATTTACAAATGATGGGGTGCCACTGGCATTAACGGTGTAAAATACGCCGCCGTCAGTGCCCATCAATAACCGGTCAGACGAACCGGGCGCATAAACATAGGGGTGATGGTCCGCATGCACATAATTCGAGGCGGTGGTGGCCGCACTCCAAACGGAGTAGCGTGTCCAGGTTTGGCCGCCATCGACCGATTTTTCGGCGTCGAGGCTGCCGGCATACAAAACACCGGGGTTGTTAGGATCAACCGCCGCCGCTATGGAATACCACGCCTGCCCGTTGCTAAACGCCTCGGTCGGAACAGTTTTTACTGTCCAGGTATTAGTTGATTTGTTATATTGTTGTACAGCAGCAAGGTTGGTTTTACCATCGCTAGACCAATAGTCGATTTCAAAAAAGGCATAAACAATATTGGCGTCGCTTGGCGCAGTGGCGAGTTTTATCCGGTTCCAACTGGTTGTTGCCGGTGTTATTACACCGTTAGATGCCGGTGTAATGTTAGTCCAGGTGCCGGCGTTGCCGGCATGGGCGCCATTAACCGTATAGTCAGAAATATAGATATGCCCGTTTAAAGATATTACCCCAGTACTTGCGTAAACATCGCCATTGGCTGCCATTTGCAGGTCGGCGCCGGCCTCGGACGAACTGATGACATTGGTCCAGGTGTTGCCTCCGTCTGTGGATTGATCCACCCCAAAGCCCACAAGTGGAGCACTTTCGCCAGCTACGTATACGCTGCCGTTTCGGTCTACCAAAATGGCATTGACATATTGAAACCCTACAGTGCTGGGAAGGTGCGTCCATGTTGCGCCGCCATCGCTTGATTTCCATACACCGAGCCCCTGTATTGCGTCCACGTTATAAAAACCTTCACCGGTACCTACGTATATTTCTTTGGGGTTAACCGGGTTCTGTGCAATACAGCTTATCGCGATATTGTCAAAAAAGTCATTCACCTTAGTCCATTGTACCGGGGTTGCGGTAATATCGCTGGTAATCCATAAACCACCGCCTACACCGCCGGCAAAAACTCTTTTATAGCCATTCACCGCATCGCCCATATCAAATATTAGTGCGCGGGTACGCCCGCCAACATTATTGGGGCCGCGTTCATGCCATTGCAGGTTGCTTATGGTTGGCGGCGAGCTTGGCGGAGCAGCTGGAGCGTTGCCCAAAGGTTTATTAACATTTCCCTGCGGTCCGGCGTTCTTAAGCCTGACTTTAACGTCATTCAAAAACTGGTCCCGTTTTTGGCGGGCGGTAAGCAGGCGCTCAACCGGTACCCGGTTTAATTTGGGGTCGCGTCGCTGTAAAAATTCCTGGTGAGCACGTGCGCGGATGTCGTCACTTACACCATCTTCATTTTCATCCTCGTCCTTTTTAATTTTTTTTGCCCTTTTCAGCCTTCCCGGTTTCTGAAAACGCGAAGTGTCGCCAGGGCCGGCCGATGTTTTTTGCGAAAGCGCCGTTGCTGTTGCCGCCTTCGCCTGCTGGTACAGCAGAACGAACAATACCACAATAAGGATACTGCACAAGTTTTTAAAGTAGCGAGTTTTCATAAGCGAGGTTATATTTCGTTTTGGTTGTTTTTTTGGTCTGAAATCGAATTTTAGTTAAAAATCGTTTCCTGTTACATAATTCTTCTGAGTGGTCGGAAACTCCTTTCCTATGGGGTGATAGGAATTTTAAATATAAAATATTATTTTTTATAAAGACAATGCCCTCTTAAAAAAAATTCACATTTGTTTACGGGATATATTATTGAAAAAACATCTGTGCATGATGTTTAAATTAAAAAAGTTTGTATTTTTAAAATGTTCTCTTCCCCTTGTTCTTTTCCGGAGCGCTTTTCCGGATATTTCATATTTTCGTTATAATTAATCCAACTCCCATAAAGAAAATCTTTTCCATATTTTTAGTGTTTGTGCTCGCATTCAACTCGTGCGGCCTGCCGTTTTTTTATTGGGCAAAAATTCAAGTCTGTAAGATAAAAGCGGAGATTGCCGAGCGCTCAGGGGCATGGTCATCCGGGCCGCTCGTGGTGTTTTCATCGGCTGACAAGGATGTCCGGCTTGAAAACAGCCGTGAATTGCGCGTATCCGGGGAGATGTATGACATCGTTAAAACTGAAACCCGGAACGGTGTCAAATTTTACTACGCGACGCATGACAATGACGAAGACATCGATATAGCCAAATTAGCGAATTCCGAAAAAAAATCTTCCCATGAAACATCGTTGCCTGTAAAAGCACAAACGGTGTATGATGCTGTTTTTTTTGCAATCGACAATAGTGATGCGTTTAATTCCTACCCAGCAGTAGTTATGCGTGATGAAGTGTCTGTAAATGGCCCTAACTTCTACCCCGACGGCTTTAAAGAAATATTCTCTCCGCCGCCTAACGGCTCATTTTCCTGATTTTTTCCTGTTCTGTTTAGTCGACGCTGATTCATGCGCCATTCTTTATTTTAGTTAAAGATGCCGCCGGATCGCAGTTTCTTTTTTTTATTAACACCATTTTGATGAAAAGATATTTACTTATATTTCTAAAAAATATGCTGCCTGCCCTGCTTTTTTTGCTGACTGGTTTTGCAGCCCATAGCCAGGCATCGCTTAGCGGCAAAATAGCTGATAGTAAAACACACGGCGTTATCCCGGGCGCAATTATCCGGATCGCCGATCTTAACCTCTCGGCCAGTTCCGACTCGCTTGGGCATTATCAGTTAAAAAGCATTCCGTCCGGCTATTACCTTGTAGAAGTGGAGCGCGCGGGTTATGCCACCAAAATCCGGTCGTTGTCCATCAGCGGCGCTGTAAAACAAGATTTTGAACTTGACCCATCACTCATTCAATTGAACGAAGTGGTAGTGACCGGCGTGATCGGGGCGACCGAAAGGCAGCAAACGCCGATTTCGGTAACGACCGTCGGCTATGACCAACTGCTGCAAAACGCATCGACCAACGTGATGGATGCCATTGCAAAAGCACCCGGCGTTTCGGGCATCACCGATGGCCAAAGTATCACAAAGCCGGTCATTCGCGGGCTTGGATACAACCGGGTTTTAACGGTAAATGACGGTGTTGAACAGGTTGACCAGGCCTGGTTTGACGAATTTGGCATCGAAGCCGACCCCGATGCGGTAAACCGGTACGAGATATTAAAAGGGCCGGCGTCATTAGCTTACGGCTCCGATGCCATTGCAGGGGTGATCAACCTGATCCCCGAGGCGCCGCTGCCTGAGGGCCAGGTTAAAGGCGATGTTTTATTCAATTATCAAACCAATAACGGGCTGATGAACGCCATGTTCCACCTGGCAGGCACTAAAAATGGTATCGCCTGGAGCGCGAGGGTCGACAAAACAATGGCCCATGCTTACCAGGACCCCTATGACGGTTATGTGCTGAATTCGCAGTTTAATAATTTTAACGTAGATGGCACCATTGGGCTGCACCGCAAATGGGGCTATACCCAGCTACATGTTGGGTATTTTGATATGGCTACAGGCATCGTGGATGGGACCAGGGACTCGGTTTCGGGCGTGATGGAGCGGCAGGTTGCTTATCCGGACTTAAATGGCGGCGCACCCACTTATGAAATACCCACACACCAGGAACAAACCTCCTACACACCCTTCGTAATCAACCAAAGGATAAGGCATACCAAAATCGTTTGGGATAACAGCATTGCGGCCGGCGATGGCCGCATAAAGGCAATTTTCTCCTGGCAAAAAAACCAGCGCCAGGAAAATAACGACCCGACGATCCCTAACACGTCCGATATTTATTACCTGTCAAACGCAGCTACGTATGACCTCCGCTATATTTCGCCGCAATCAGGCGGGTTCAATTTTTCGGCGGGCACCAACGGGGTTTATCAATCATCACAAAGCCTGGGTACTTTATTGCTGATACCCAACTACAATTTTTTTGAGATCGGCGCCTTTGCGATTGCTAACGAAAAGATCGGCAGGCTTAACCTTAGCGGCGGGATACGCTATGACGAGCGAACTTTTAACGGCATCGATCATTGGGTCGATTCGACCACGCAGGCGCCTGTTCCGCCAAATGCGCCAAACGGGTTCCATGAGTTCCCCGGCTTTACTTCGCACTTCAGCGGGATGTCCTTCAGCCTGGGGGGTACTTATGATCTGTCGAAAACCACCTACGTAAAAGCTAATATCGCCCGGGGCTGGCGCGCGCCCAATGTTGCTGAAGCGGCAGCAAACGGCGTTCATGACGGCACAGTTGTTTACGAGATTGGCGACCCCACGCTAAAACCCGAAACCAGCCTGGAAGAGGACGTGGCTTTTGGCGTCAATGCTAAAGATGTTGATTTTGAGGTAGACCTGTTTAACAACAGCATAAGTGATTTCATTTATGCCAAAGGCCTGAAAAATTCAATGGGTCAGGACTCAATCAACAACTCGCTGAATGCCGCGGGTTTGGGCGCCGCGCCGGTTTATAAATATACACAGGGCCAGGCGCAGCTTTATGGCGGCGAGATCAGCTTTAACGTGCATCCTGCAGATTTGTCGTGGGTACAACTCGCCACAACACTAAGTTACGTAAACGGCGGCTTGCTGCACGCGCCTGATTCCACCAAGTATTTACCCTTTGTTCCGCCGACAAGAATAACGGCAGATCTAAAATTCCCAATCACGACACAGGGGAGGTCGATAAAGAATTTATATCTGAAGGCGGGGCTTCTAAGCTGTTTCCAGCAAAACAATGTCTATCAGCAATATGCCATTTATAATGGCTTAAACACGGCATTAACGCCGTTTGAATACGCGGCAAGTAAAGCGGCGACCAAAGGCTATACCCTGTTTAATGTGGGCGTCGGCGGTGACGTGGTTTCCAAAGGAAAAACGGTTTGCAAAATATATCTTATCTGCAACAACCTGTTCAATACGGCCTATATGGATTACATGAGTCGCTTTAAGTATTACCCGGTGAATTATACAACAGGCAGGGTAGGCGTGTTTGATATGGGAAGAAACGTAAGCATTAAACTATTGATCCCGCTGGACTTTACGCCGGCACAGAAATAATTTCGGATGTTTGATTTCGGATGTCGGATGTTCGATTTCGGATTTAGATTTGGGTTACCGTAACCTGGATAATTTTGGCTAAAACCATATCCGCTTTGTTCATTGCCGTCGGTTTTAACCGACGGTATGTTTATAAAGCGTTGAGGGCTTTAGCCAAATTCCGTTTGTTCCATGTGCTAAGCAAAATGGATAGCAGTGACAAATTGAATCACGCCCTTGCAGCCGGCGGTCAGTTGTTTTTCTAAATTTGAACAAGGCATAATATAAAAGTATATTTATGCCCTGATCTGCATCAGCTCAAACTTTTCAATTATGAGATCGCTTTATCCATCCAAAAAATTTGCCATTGGGGCCGTATCGATATTCTTATTACTTTTTTCCTTAACGGTAAGTGCACAAACGATAGACCCATCGGCCTACAGCATGCTGCAATGGCGGATGATCGGCCCGCACCGCGGCGGCAGAACCGTCGGCGCCACGGGCGTTGTGCAGCAACCTAATGTTTTTTATATCGGCGTAAACAACGGCGGCGTTTGGAAAACAACCGACTACGGCCGCACCTGGCTGCCCGTTTTTGATGAGCAGCCAACCGGCTCCATTGGCGACGTGGCCGTTGCGCCTTCAAACCCAAACGTGGTTTATGCAGGCAGCGGCGAGGGGATACAAAGGCCCGATCTCTCCGTTGGCGATGGTGTTTATAAATCGACCGATGCGGGCAAAACTTGGGTAAACACCGGCTTAAAGGATGCACAGCAAATAGGCGGGCTGGCTATTGACCCGAATGATGAAAATAAAGTTTTTGTGGCCGCGCTCGGTCATCCATACGGGCCAAATACCGAAAGAGGCGTTTACAGGACCACCGATGGCGGCAAAACCTGGGACCGGGTATTATATAAAGATGAAAATACCGGGGCGATACAGGTGACCATCGACCCCACCAATTCGAATATTGTTTATGCCGATATGTGGGCCGGAAGGCAGGGGCCATGGGAGAACGGTGAATGGGAAGGCCCGGAGAGCGGCTTATTCAAATCAACCGATGGCGGCACTACCTGGGTTAAATTAACAACCGGGGCTGCCCTCGGCTGCCGATGGTTTGGGTCGGATTGGATTTTGCATTGCGGCAAGTAACCCGAAACGGATGTATGCCTGCGTAGACGCAACAAAGGGCGGCGGCTTATACCGGTCTGATGATGGCGGGCAATCGTGGACGGAACAAAGCACCGACGAGCGGCTGTGGGAGCGCGGCGACGATTTCGCCGAATGTAAAGTTGACCCGAAAAACCCGGACGCCGTTTATATTGCCAATGTGGTGACCTGGAAATCGACCGACGCTGGTAAAACCTGGCTGGCCATCCGCGGCGCGCCGGGCGGCGATGACTATCACCGGCTTTGGATCAACCCCGAACACCCTGAAATAATTTTACTGGTGAGCGACCAGGGCGCCGAAATTACCGTTAACGGCGGGCAAACCTGGAGCTCGTGGTACAACCAGCCCACGGCGCAGTTTTATCATGTGATAGCCGATAACGCATTCCCCTACAATGTTTACGGCGGGCAGCAGGAAAGCGGCTCGGTAGGTATTGCCAGTCGGGGGAACGACGGGCAGATCACCTTCAGGGAGTGGCACCCGGTAGGCGCGGAAGAATATGGGTACATCGCCCCCGATCCGCTTGACCCCAACATTATTTATGGCGGCAAGCTCACCAAATTTGATAAACGCACCGGCCAGGTGCAAAATATATCGCCCCAAATTGGCCGCGGCGGAAAATATCGTTTTCTACGCACGGCCCCTGTCATCTTCTCTACCGTCGATCCAAAAAGTTTGTTTTATGCAGGCAATGTGCTGTTTAAAACGATAAACGGCGGTAACTCCTGGGATGTGCTCAGCCCTGATCTTACCCGGAAAAGCTGGGATATTCCAAAAAGCGTAGGGATATTTGCCAGCGATAAATTAAAAACCATGCCGCAGCGCGGGGTGATCTACACCATTGCGCCGTCGCATAAAAATATAAATACCATTTGGATAGGAACCGACGATGGCCTGATACAATTGACAAATGATGGCGGCAAAAGCTGGAAAGATATAACGCCGGCGGAAATTACCTCGTGGAACAAGGTTTCACTTATTGACGCCGGCCATTTTGACGATCTGACCGCTTACGCAGCCATTAACAAAATCAAGCTGGATGACATGCATCCTTACATCTATAAAACACATGACGGCGGTAAAACCTGGCAAAAGATCGTAAACGGATTGCCTATGGAACCTGTAAACGCGGTTAGGGAAGATCCCGTTTGCAAAGGTTTACTGTTTGCCGGCACGGAAACGGCTGTATATGTCTCCTTTAACGACGGCGAACTATGGCAGCCTTTAAAATTGAATATGCCTGCAACATCCATCCGCGACCTGGTTATCAAAGACAATGACCTGTTGGTTGGCACTCATGGCCGCTCCTTTTGGATAATGGATGATATCACAGCGCTGCGTAACCTGGCCAAATTAAAAAAGAGCAGGGAGACGGCTTTGTATGAAACCGGCAGCGCATTCAGGGTTCGCTGGAACATGAACACTGATACGCCGCTGCCGCAGGAAGAGCCGGCCGGGCAAAACCCGCCGGACGGGGCTATTATTGATTATTATTTAAAAGATGATGCCCATTCGGTAGTTACCCTGGAAATACGTGATGCCCTGGGCGCCCTGGTACGAACTTACCAAAGCAACGACGCTCCTTATGCTATTCCCCCGGTAAATATTCCTTTGTATTGGATAAGGCCGCAGCAAATATTGTCTGCCGCCAAAGGCGCGCACCGCTTTATCTGGGATATGCACACCCAGCCGCTCAATTTACCGCCAGATTATGCTATCGCAGCCATTTATGGGCAAACAGCTCCAAATCCCAGTTCGCCCTGGGTATTGCCCGGCCTTTATACGGTGAAGCTTACGGTTGGCGGGAAAAGCTATAGCCAAAAGCTAACCATTAAGATGGATCCGCGGGTTAAAACTTCAGGCGTCGAACTAAGGCGCCAATATGATCTTTCGGACAAGTGTTACCGTGAATTTAAGGCGGCATCGGAGGCGTCCGATCATCTGCATCAGCTGCAGGTACAGGCAGAAAAGCTATTACCCAATGCCACCGGCCCATTGGCTGCCGCGCTAAAAAACATAACCGATGACGCTGCCAAATTGCAGGCTGGCGCGCGCGGAGCGAAGCCCGAAAGTTTTGCAAGCTTAAAGAGCAGGCTGCTAAGCCTGATGAATTTAATGCAGGAAAGCGATATGCCGGTAACTACACAGGTCAGCAATGCCGTTAGCGACGCCGACGCTTCGTTTAAAGCGCTAAATACAAAATATAATAGCCTCATAGGAGATCAATTAAAGCCGGTGAATGAGCAATTGGCGCAGGCTGGCTTAGGAAAAATTTCTTTATAAAATAAAACGGTTTACGCTGTTTTATCGTGTTATTTATGGCATCATATCGGGCATCAGCTCTACGGCGGGTTGTGTCGATTGCAAAAACTCGCCTTTTTTGCCTGTATGGCCTTTTAGCACAAACCCTTCATCCTTTGCTTTGCCATCATCGCCCTCCTGTTCAAGCAACAGGTTAATTACCTGGTAGCCGGCATCAGGTTTAATCACGGCCGGCATTTTAGTATTTTGTATGGTACCGACGATAATGGAGTCCTGGCTAACCGACTGTGTTACTATGCTAAATTTACGGCCGTTCAGGTAAGCGCTATCCCAGGCCGGAATAGCATCGCCTTTTTTGATCTCCAGGAAACATAACAGCAAAGAGGTCGGGCCTTTAGGTTGCTGTCCTGGCGCGCGGACCGGCGTATTGCCGCCGTATTGTTTTTTTGAAAACAGCCACACTTTCTCTGCCTTAAATTGGTGGCCACCGCAAAAAAGCCAGCACAAACTGATGAGCAACAAAACTTTCGCCATAATTTATAAAGTTAAGTTTTGGGTTTAGTTAAATGGCGTTTTTCTGAAAAAAGTGGCCAGAGACCGGTTTGACCTTTCAACTAACCTCTGATTACTACTTCCTCCCGATAGTATCGGGGCACTAAACTCAATACTTCAGGATAATAAACCCGGTTTTGTGTTTGGTAATGCCGCTCACCGTATAATCCAATTGGTAAAAATACGTGCCCGGCAATTGCATCTGCCCGTTCCTGTTACCGTGGCCATCAAATACTTTTGAACTGTTATCATAACCTTTGGCTTCAAACACCAATTGCCCGTTCCGGTTCATAATCATTAGTTTGTTATCCGGGTATTGGCCGATGTTGTCGATTTGGAGGAAATCGTTGATGCCATCCCCGTTGGGGGATACACCCTGGTGTACTTGTATGCCATCATCAGCCAATTGTGGCGTCTCGGTTGTCCCGATAGCTATCGGGATGGTTACGCTGATGCCGGTCCCGATAGCTATCGGGACATAGCTGTCCGTGCCACTTGCCGCCCTTGTTACGGTCAGGGTGTAGGTTTTCGTGGTGGCGCCATCCTGTGCCGTTACTGCCGTGGTGATGGTATTTGATCCAACCGCCAGCGTAATTGGTGCAGTCGTCGTTCCTGATGCTACCGTTGTGCCGTTCACCTTTATAGTGGCATTGGCATCACTGCTTACGGGTGTTAATTTCATCGATGCAGTGGCATTACCCGTACTTATGGTATAGCTGGTGGTGGTGGAGATAAAGGCCGGCGTTAACCCGCCGATATTGGGCCCGAGTTTGGACAGGGTGGCATTGGTTGAGGGCGCCCGGGTAACGGTTACCGTATAGGTTTTGGTGGTGGTGCCGTCCTGAGCGGTTACTACCGTAATGATTACCGTCTGACCGCCTTCAGTCAGGGCAATCGGAGCGGTGACCGTGCCGGATGTTACGCTCGTGCCGTTTACTTTTATCGTTGCGTTGGCATCGCTGCTGACGGGGGTCAGCGTCATCGATGCGGTGGCATTGCTTACACTTAAGGTGTAGCTGGTGGTGCCGCCTGAAAAGGCCGGGGTTAACCCGCTGACGCTTGGCCCCAGTTTGGACAGGT
>Ga0206949_1155_pt2 | contig 12673 bp, 9 predicted proteins | sample Alteio_BWOrgHeat_40_FD_153240 | JGI IMG/M metagenome (GOLD analysis project Ga0206949, IMG submission 153240) | Enriched cells from forest soil in Barre Woods Harvard Forest LTER site, Petersham, Massachusetts, United States -... | ecosystem: Environmental > Terrestrial > Soil > Temperate forest > O...
ACCTCTCAATAAATTGGCAAGAGGCAAGATATTACAATTAAGGAAAAGAATCAATACGCTGCCGGTTTATCTTATGATGGTCACAAACCCGGAAACCGGCGGCACATTGTTTTTAAGATCAATAATATAATAATAGGTACCCACAGGCAGGTTTTTATGGTTACTCGTCCCATCCCATGGCGTTGCGTAGCCAATACTGCTAAAAACCGACTGCCCCCAGCGATTATAAATTAAAACGGAGCATTGCGGATACGCCCGCAACGCGTTAATTTGCCAGGTATCATTAATACCATCGCCGTTTGGTGTAAACGTATTAGGGATGTTGCTGAGTGAGCAATTTATTCCTTTAACAATAACGGTATCCGAGCTTGAGCACCCATTTTCATCCATCACCCTTACCGAATAAGTACCGGGGGCTGTAACCACATATTGCGGTGCAGTTGTATTATCCTGCCATAAATAACTGCTATAACTACCCGGCGAAAGCACGATTGAATCGCCCAAACATAACACCCGGTCCTTTCCCAAATTAACCGACGGCAGCACAGTCAGGTTTACGGTTACCAAACTATCGCAGCCGTCGGCCGCCTGTAAGGTATCCACATACGTACCGGTTTTGTTGTACCCCAGGTAATTATCGCCGGGGCAAATCGTCTTTGCGATACTGGTACTGACAGAATTTACCACCACCGTTACAGGCTTTATCAAATAGCATCCGTTCGAGTTCCCCATAATGTAGTAAGTACCGCTTTGTGTTACCTGGTCAGGGTTATCCAGCGGAATTGTTGCCGCACTGTCTTTCCAATAGGTATAAACCAAACTGGACGGACTTCCGGCGGTAACCAGCGGCGACGTGATATCAACCGATGCAGAGGAACAGGCGGCCGGCGGGTTGTTGATAACCAGGTTTATGGGCACAAATTGCGAACAAACGGGTACACCTCCTGCGCAGTAATCCTGGATAAATCCCACAGGGCAGGAGTAGGAAGTGGCCGGGTCCCCTTCTTCTACCGTTGCGCCTATATCCAGCATGGTACGTGTACTAAAAACAAGATCTAAGTCGGCATAGGATTGTGCGTTTAATATCTCCTGCTTTGTATTGTTGTATATCTCAAAACCAAGCGCAGCCTCCGCCTCAAAATTAATCACTTTAAACTCCAAAAAATGTGTGCCTTTAGTTAAGGGCACCCTGAATATCCTCCAGTACATAAAATCCATGCCCTGTACGATAATGTTTCCGTCCAGCAACAGCGTTCCGCTATTATCGGCCGCCAAACCCACATAATAATCTTTAGCTACGGGAGCAGTAACGCAGGCGCTGAAGCCGAGTGTTAATGGATTGGACGCGGCCCAAACCCCTGTGCGCTCAAGCGGGCCGAACTTGGTTCCGGGCAAGTTATTCCAAAAGGAATTTATAACGGTGTCGGGGCTTCCTTTTCCGTTAATATCATAAGTGTCGTATATGAGGGTGCCCGCAACTGCATAGTTGGACGAATCTTGTGCCGAATATAACCGGTCAAGGGTGCCTGATTTGGGTGGTATAGCAGGAACAGAATTGATGACCGTGCATGTTTGGCCAACAGCCGGCCGATAAAAAAGCAGCGCCAAAAAGAGCAAAAAATACCACCTGCAAAAGCCAGGCGGTTTTATTGAAAATAAAACGCGGTAAGCTTTTGCAAATGAACCATCAACACCCTTTTTCATATTTCAATACCCTAATCTTCTTCAAAAGCCTGCTGAAACGCCTGCTTAAAAGCACCGAAGCCGATAGTATTCTTCTACGATCGGTTCATTTGGTTTATAGTCATCAGGCGCAATGAGCCCGGACGTTAAAGGTACTTAAATTTTTAAAAAAAAGACTTTTGACAATGCGCAGATTTAATGCAAGACTTGTTGACAACCTATCTATCGCAAAAAATTATGCATATTGTGAACGACGAACTGCAACCCGCTGCAGCGTGAATACCAACTAATGGATAATGGTGACGAAGCCTGAAACCGGCGGCGCATTACTAGTCAGTTCAATCATGTAATAATAGGTTCCGCCAGGCAGATTTTTACCGTTAAGTTTGCCGTCCCAGGGGATGGCATAGCCGGTACTTTTATAAACCTCCTGCCCCCAGCGGTTGTAAATCATCACCAGGCACTGCGGATAACTTGCCAATACCGCTATTTTCCAGGTATCGTTAATACCGTCGCCATTAGGCGTAAAAGTATTGGGGATTTTGCCGGCAAAACAGCTGCCTGGTGAAATGACGACGGTATCGGCAGAAGTACAACCCAATGTGTCAACTACCCTTACCGAGTAAGTTCCTGCGGCTGTAACAACATATTGTGGGTTTGTGGAATTGTCCTGCCATAGGTATTGGCTGTACCGGCCCGGATTTAGCAATATCGTATCGCCGGCACAAATTGCGCGGTCAGGGCCAAGATTGACTTTCGGGCTCACCGTAAGGTTAAGCGTAACCAGGCTGTCGCAGCCGCCTGATGTTTTCAAAGTATCCGCATAAATACCGGTTTTGGAATATCCCATAAAACTCTCTCCGGCACATATCTGCTTCTGGATGAGTGTATTGGCACTATTTACCACAACCTGTACCGGTTTGACCAGGTTACATTGATTAAAGGTTCCCTCTATATAATAGGTGCCACTTTCCGTGACCTGTTGAGGATTAGGCAGCGGAATTGTGGCCTCACTGTCTTTCCAATAGGTATAAGTCAGGCCGGACGGGTTACCCGCAGTAATAGCAGGGGCGGTTAGATCGACACCGGCTGTTAAACAAGCTGGCGCCGGATTATTCAGATTTAAAGTAATTGGAACAAATTGCGAACAAACCGGGATAGAAGATGCACAGTAGTCAAGGATAAAACCAACCGGGCACGAGTATGAACTGTCGGGGGAACCCTCCTCAACGTGTAAACCAATTTCCTGGTGAGTAGTGTAAATAAGGTTAAGGTCTGCATAACCGTTTGCCGTCGCTATTTGAGCCGCTGTGTTATCATATATCTCAAACGCGACGGCTGCCTGGCCGCCAAAATTAATGTCGGCAAATTCAACAAGGTGTTTGCCCTTGGTGAAGGTGTGCCTGTATATTCCCCAATACTCAAAAGACATATTTTGAAGAATCAATTTACCGTCGATGGTCAGAATACCGCTGTTGTCGGCGCCAAAACCCATATAATAAGTTTTATCTTCGGGAATGTTTACGCAAACGCTGAACCCAACCCTAATAGGGTTTCCGTCTTCCCAAACGTCGCAACGGTTCATCGGACCTTGCGCGCTTTGATTGTGGTATTTCCAAAAAAAAAGCTCAGTATCGATCTGTATATAGGGCCCGGCGCCAGTTGAGTCATAGATATCATATATGCGCGAGCCATTTTCCGCGTAATAATTCGAGCCCTCCCCGGCTACCAGCACGGCCAGCGTTCCCGATTTTGGTGGAGTAGCCGGAACCGAATTGATTACGTTGCATGTTTGCGCCATCGTTTTAACGGACAGCATTGAAAAAAGAAAAATCAGCAAACAACTTTTAAACCCCGCCGGTAAAAAACAGACGCGCTCCCATACGAAAAAATGATCCGCACACCTCTTCATAAGGTTTAAAATGGGCGCAATTCACCGTCGCCTAAAAAAGCATAGGTAAAAGCGTAACCAAAAGTGAGTTAAAGTATTAAAGACTGAAAGTTAGCACTATTTAACAACTTTCGCAATAGCTTCCCGGTATCTCCATCCTATCCCGTACAAAAAATCAATTCAGTACCTCAATGCCATAAGCTGGCAGGCTGACGTTAATATGGTTACCGCTTTGTGCATGGGCCGCACCGCCAAACACCTCTTTCAACCGTGCAGCATTTCTAAGTGTAATATCAGCATTCAGCGGCTTGTCTGACAGGTTAACAGCAACCACAATTTCCCTTTGGCCCAGGTACCGGGTAAAGCTAAAAACATCGGTGCTTGAGTTGGTCAATGTTTGATAGGTTCCTTTTGATATTTCGCGATGTGCTTTCCGGATGCTGATCATCTTTCTATAAAAGTTCCAAAGGGAATTGGGATCATCCTGCTCCTCTTCAAGCGATATGCCATCATTCGGCACATCATTATTAAACGTATTGCGCCAGGGGCCTTTTACTTTATACCAGTAAGCCATGCCTTTGCCCTGATCGCTTTTATACCATTCAAATGCCGAGCGATTGGGGATATCATTAGCATCGGTTGCACCGAGGGCCGCATTGGTTCCGCTCATGCCAAGCTCCTGCCCGTAGTAGATGGACGGTACGCCACCCAGTAGCAGGTTTAGCGCTGCGCCGAGTTTTAATTGATCGATATTCCCCTTTACGCCATAGCTGAACCTTGGCGTATCATGATTCTCCAGGAAAACCACCTGCTGTTTATTCGCGGGTGTAGCCAAAAACGTTGAGTCGGCCGCGGCAACGATCTGGCCTTTTTTGAACGACCGTATAGCAAACGCCAGCCGGAAGGCAAAAACCCTGTCTACTCCCCCATTTTTAAAATAGTCCAACCCTAACGAACCCCATTGCGCCTGTTCAGCAACAATCTTTAGTCTTGGGTTTACCTGCTTTAATTTACCCAGCAGCGGCCGCCAGAATTTGGTGAACAGGTCCGGCTCTTTGTTGTCCAGGTTGTCCATCATATGGTCAAGGCGAAACCCGTCAACGCCGTCGTCGAATTTTCCATCGCCGTTTGGATCAACCCAAAACTTAAACAGGCGGTAATTATATTCCTGCACACCTTTGTTGTATAGGTTAACCGTAGTTATACGGCGGTACACGCTATCGTATCCTAACAATCCATGCAGGTTAAATATTATGCTCGCCGGTGTGGTATGTGCTTTGTCATCGTATAAAATATAATCGGCATACGGCGATTTAAGGTTATTGACGCCGTCTTTCCACCAAATATGGTCCTCGGTAACATACTGCGTCTCCATATCCATATAAAATTTCATACCACGGCGGTGAAGCTCTTTTATCAGCATCAAATAGTCGTGTATAGTGCCATACGTTGGATCGATCTTTTTAAAATCATCAGCGAAATAGTTATGGTAGAAAGGCGACTGATATAATGGCGTTAGCAGTATAGCCGTTACGCCAAGTTTTTGCAAATAATCCAGTTTCAGGCGGATACCGTTCAGGTCGCCCTGCATATCGCCATTGCTGTCGTAAAAACTGCGTTGAAAAATGTGGTAAATAATCTCTTCATTACTGCGGGTTGGCGAATGGCGAATGCCAACAGCGGGCATTGTTCCGGCCATTACTGTAAAAAAACAGGTTAGCGAAAGCAAAATGGCAGTAACGGGCATTTTTAGGTTCATAGTCAGATCAATTGGATAAGTCAAATTAACCTATCATTTAAGAGCGATACAATGTAATATTTATTAGAATTATGGCGCATTTTATCTTAGTTTATTTAAAAAAATTTCAAGGTTAACAATATAAAATTTACAATATTGAATAAAATACACCAATTTATTGCCAATTCTTTCATTCTCTAAGTCAGCGTGTTTGCATTACTTTGCAGCCCCGTACGTATTTTAAATTATTGTGATAAATGTAGTTCGTGTGGACGAAATGGCTAAGGTACCATTCGGCCGGCTTTTTTGGAGAAATGAAGGAAGACTAAAAAATGGGAATAAAATGCAGGGCGGCTATTACCGATGGCCTGGGGAGTTTTACAATAGAAAATATAGAAGTACAGGACCCACTAGATGACGAAGTATTGGTGAAAATGAAGGCTGCAGGCCTTTGTCACACCGATTGCGACTCGCTAAGCTGGGGAAAACCACTAATTATCGGGCATGAGGGAGCCGGGATTGTTGAAAAAGTTGGGAAAGATGTATCCGGCCTCACTCCCGGTGATAAAGTGATCCTGAACTGGGCCATGCACTGCGGCAAATGCTTTCAATGCCTGGAAGGCAACGAGCATTTATGCGAAGTTGCTTCGCCCGTTGCGGCAGGAGGCAACGGCTATACTCCCGGCCATGCCCACCCCATGGGCACTACCAAAGATGGCAAACCTGTTTTACGCTCCTTTAATATTGGTACAATTGCCGAGTACACCCTGGTTAAAGCAGGGGCGGTAGTAAAAAATACTTCAAAAAAAATGTCTTTCCCGGCCGCAAGCATTATTAGCTGCGGGGTGATGACCGGGTACGGATCAGTTATTAATGCCGCCAAGGTAAAAGCCGGCTCCTCGGTTGTGGTGCTCGGCACCGGCGGTGTTGGTCTGAATATTATCCAGGGGGCCAAAATAGCCAAAGCCGGCGCAATCATAGCAGTGGACATTAACCCGGTACGATTGTGGATGGCGAAGAAATTCGGCGCCACCAATACCATCCTTGCCGATAAGAACGATACCGGTTTATTGCAGGCCGCGCAACAGGTTAAGGAACTAACCAATGGCCGCGGCGCTGATTACGCCTTTGAATGTACCGCCATTCCTGAGTTGGGCGCTGCCCCGCTGGCTATGGTTCGTAATGCTGGCACAGCTGTCCAGGTTAGCGGCATCGAACAGGATATCACCATCGATATGCGGCTTTTTGAGTGGGACAAACTCTACCTCAACCCGCTTTATGGCAAATGCCGCCCGGAGATCGATTTTCCGGACATTATCCAACATTTTGAAGACGGCGCCCTGCTGCTGGAAGAAATGATCACCAATACATACCCCTTAACTCACCTGAATAAAGCTTTTGACGATATGCTGAAAGGCAAAAACGCGAAAGGTGTTATCGTGTTCGAATAGCCGAGAAATGATGCCGAGATTTAAGACCTTAGAAATATCGAACCCGCTTTACGAAAACAGCCATTTGCGGTTTATCACCGTAAAAACACCTAATCTGAAAGGACGCGGCGACATAACTGTATATGCCCCTGCCGGTTTATCCTCTTTAGACACGCTGCCCATTGTGATATTGCTGCACGGCGTATACGGCAGCGCCTGGAGCTGGGCATACAGTTCGGGTGTGCATTTAAAACTGGACGAGTTGATTAAAAGCGGCGAGCTGCCACCCATGATCCTCGCCATGCCGTCGGACGGGCTTTGGGGAGATGGTTCAGGTTACCTGCCGCACGGCGCTTATGACTTTGAAAAATGGATTGCGGAAGATGTTCCGGATGCCCTTGTGGAGTGCATCGCCGGGGCAACACCCGAGTCTCCTTTGTTTATCTCAGGCTTGTCAATGGGCGGATTTGGCGCGATGCGCATCGGCGCCAAATATTCACCGAAATTCAGGGCTATCTCGGGCCATTCATCTATAACCAGCCTGGCGCAGATCAAATTTTTTGTTGAAGAATCATTAAAGAATTATGCACAGGATAATGCAGCCGATGAAGACGTGTTCGAAACCTTTCTGCGTAATCGCGAGAGTTTGCCCCCGATAAGATTTGACTGCGGTACCAACGACCTTTTGATCAACTATAACAGAAGTCTCCACAAAAAAATGGAGAAAGCGGGAATACCTCATCACTTTGAAGAAAACCCCGGCAGTCATGAATGGGCTTATTGGTCAAAACACATTATCAGCTCGCTGAAGTTCTTTGCGGCTACCCTCTGAGGCTGTCTTTTCCCGGCTGGCATAAGGCTGTCAGAAACACCGGCAACGTGCACCAACGCTATTTTTACCTGCCAAAAAGGTTGTTAAATGTAACAATCAGGTGACGGGCATTGTTAATAAAATTTACCACAAAGAAAATAATCATTTATTAGTCAATTTTTTTCGTGCGAGAAAACTATATTGGGGTTTTATTCGTTACTTTAGGTATATAAGTGCATCTCGCATTTATAATTGTGATAAGGTTTAGGTTGAAAGCCCCCAAGCAGCGAGTGTAAGGGGGCTTTTATTTTAATACCACGCTAAAACTATCGATTACCTGCCTTGTAAATCTTTCGGACTTTCCCGACTTTCGAACTAAATATGATCGACTTAAAAAAAGAATTGTACCAAAAATGCCTGGCTTATGTGCAAAATCGGCTGGAGGCTGCAAAACAGGCCCTTGATGATGTGCAGGCAGCTGTTAACGACGAGACCAAGAGCAGCGCGGGTGACAAATATGAAACCAGCCGCGAAATGATGCAGCAGGAAACCGACCGCAACCTGGCGCAATTGAACGAGGCCAACAAGCTAAAAGTAGCATTGAGCACAATAACTACAGGCGGCAGCGCCGCAACCGCAGAGCCAGGAAGCGTGGTAATTACCGATAACGGCAGCTTTTACCTGGCCATAAGCGCCGGAATAATTACCGTTAACAACGAAAAATACTATGCCGTCTCGCCCATGTCACCAATAGGGATGAAGCTAAAAGGCTTAAAATCTGGAAATAAATTTACTTTGAACGATAAATCTTACTTGATAGAACAGGTGATTTAAACTTTTTTTAAAACAATTATCATTTATTTGCATTTTGATACTTAAATCATCAAATATGTATTGCTATATTTGAAAGGTACAATAGCGGGCGGGTTCATATACGCCGCCGCATAAATTAATTTTAATGAACATATTTGCAGGAAGTCTTCCTTACTCACTAGGGGAAGCAGAATTAAGGCAGCTTTTCGAAGCTTACGGAGAAGTAAGCTCAGTAAAACTAATCAGCGACAGAGAAACAGGTAGAAGCAAAGGCTTCGGCTTTGTAGAGATGACGGACGATGAAGCCGCCCAAAGCGCTATTACAGCGTTAAACGGCTCGAGTGTAAAGGGAAGAAACATTGCTGTAAGCCAGGCTGAAGAAAAGAAATCAGGCGGTGGCGGTGGCGACCGCAGAGGCGGTTTCGGCGGCGGCGGCGGTAACCGTGGCGGCGGTGGCGGTTACGGTGGTAACCGTGGCGGCGGCGGCGGCTTTTCGAGGGATAGTAATCGCGGCGGCGGAAGTCGCTACTAGATAGTATTAAAAACAAAACAGGCCCTGCTAAATGGCGAGGCCTGTTTTTTAATGCGCTGTTTTTTTGATTGCAATGCTGACCGATGTCGACCTATGTTTACATCCCTGATTGACGTATCCGAAACTTTATTGCCGGCTAACCTTTAATGTTGCACCGTCACGTATCTCGTCTGATGCTTGTTTAACTATTTGGTCTCCGCTTTGAAGGTTGCCGTAAACTTCCATTTGGTCGCCGGACTGCAGTCCTTTCTTTACGTCAATCCATTCTGCTTTGTTATTGTTGATCTTCACCACGAAAACCCTTTCGGTTGAAGTTACTACGGCAGATTTGGGTACGATGATCGCGCTGTCGCGTGAAGGAAGCGGTACATCCACATTAGCGTACATATGGGGCAAAAGCATCCGGTCTTTATTATAAACATCCATTTCTATCCGTTCCGACCGCAACTTGGTGTCCAAAGCGCCGGCAAGGCGTTTAACCAGGGCGGTAAATTTGCGATTTGGCAGCGCCTCTACCGAAAAAGTGACTTGGTCTTTGCCATCCAGCCCGCCGGTATAATTTTCTGGCACCGAAACCACCAGCCGCATGCGGTTTTGATCCTGTAAAACCAGTAAAGGGTCTGTTGTTTTGCCTCCGGGACCAACGTACGCACCTTCGTTAATATTACGAAGCGTGATCACGCCGTCAAACGGCGCCCTGATCTCGAGGTAATTCAAATTGGCCGCCACTTCTTTATACGACGACTTTGCCGCGTCCACATTGGCCAGGTCGGCATTCTTTTTAGCCTCAGCCTGTTCCAGGTCATTTTGTGACACCGTTCCGGGTGTTTTACTGGTATTAAAAAGCCGGTCGTAAGTGGCCTTGCTGGCGTAATAAGTAGCTTCCATTTGCTGTATACGTGATTCAGCTTCAGCCAGCTGCGAATTGATCTCAGGCGCGTCAAGCGTTACCAGCAACTGCCCCTGGTGCACCTGTGAACCTATATCAACATATAGTTTTTTTACATAACTGTTTATTTTGGCATACAGTTCCACCTCCTGGTACGGCACCAATTCCCCCGGAATAGTTATGGCCGACACCAGCTTGCCTTTTTGTGCCGGCACGGCAATCACCGCAGGGGTATCAATATCGTTTTCCTGTTTTATGGTCTGCTGTTGCTCGTCCTTTTCTTTTTGGTCGGGACCGCATGAGCTTAAAAGGCCCACGGCAAAACAGGCGGCTGCAAATGCAAATACGATCTTATTTTTTGTGTTGTTCATTATGATGCAAAGGGACATAAAATTTACTTTCTTTATCTTCAGGGTCGAGGGAAACCGAATCGGTGGTGGTTTTACCTTGTACCCAGGCAAAAACCAGGGGTAATATTAACAATGTTGCAAACGTTGACGCCAGGAGGCCGCCGATCACGGCACGGCCAAGCGGGGAGGTCTGGTCGCCACCTTCGCCCAACCCGGAAGCCATCGGGATCATACCCACGATCATGGCCAAGCTGGTCATTAATATCGGGCGTAAACGCAGGGCCGCTGCCTCGCGTGCCGACCTGAGCGCATCGCCATTGTGTTTTCTCAGCTCTTCGGCATTGGTTATTAACAGTACCGCATTGGATATGGATACCCCTACCGACATGATCATACCCATATACGACTGCAGGTTAAGCGTTGCGCCGGTAAGTTTAACCAGCAGCAGCGACCCGAATAACACCGCAGGCACCGATGACAGCACGACAAACGACATTTTAAACGACTGAAAATTCGCGGCAAGCATCAGGAAGATCACAATAATTGCAACTAATAAACCCGAGGACAGGCTGTCCAGAGTTTCGGTTAAGGTCTGGCTTAAACCGCGCGGCGTAATCGTCAATCCACGCGGCAATTTCCCCAGCGACGCTAATGCTTTTTGTACGTCATCGGTCGCGGCGCCCAGGTCTTTTTTATTCAGGTTCGCGGTAACAGTAATCATGGGCACTGCACCCAGGTCATCATCTTCGCCGTAAGTTGTGGCAGGCGTCACCTTGGCCAGGTCGCTTAATACCGGCCGGGGCTGATCTGCCAGAACAGGTATCGCTTTAATGTCGTTTATGCTGGCCATCTGGTATTCGGGCACTTCAACCTGTACCGCGTAGCTTAAGCCAACTTTAGGGTCCAGCCACACGTTCTTTTCGGTATATCGCGACGATGAAGTCGCTGCCACCAGTGAACGGGAGATATCATTAATGCTGGCGCCCAGTTCAGCCGCCCGCTTCCGGTCGATATCGATATCAATAGTTGGGTATTTGAACGACTGTCCGATCTGTACATCGCGCAGGTAACTTATTTTATTCAGTTTATCCAGCACCTTCATCGCCCATTGCACGTTTTGCACCTTGTTTTTGCCAGATACAGCAACTTCAACGGGTGTGGGCGAGCCCTGGCTCAATATCTTATCGGTAAGTTCAATCGGCTCAAAAGACAAATTAACCTGCGGAAGTTCCGCTTTCATTTTCTTCCTGAACTTTTCCTTTAGCTCATCCAAATCCGTTTTATAACTTTCAACCAAATTCACCTGCAATACAGCCTCCTGCGGCCCTGCCATAAACAGGTATATCGGGCTGGTGGAAAACTGGCCGGGATGCTGACCGACAAAGGCAGAGGTTATCTGCACATTTTGCTTGCCAACCAGGTCGTACAAAATATGCGTAGCTTTAATAGTGACCAATTCAGTGCGTTCAAGCCGCGTTCCGTCGGGCGCCCTTAATCTCACCTGGAACGTACCTGAATTAACTTTCGGTAAAATATCGCGGCCGATGATATTAAATAATAAAAAAGCAAGCCCAAGCGCGGCTATGGCATACAAGCTCACAATCCATTTTCGGTTTGGCAGCATTTTGTCTATCCAGCGCAAAAAGCGTATTCTGAAACGATCAAAACGGGAATGGCCCGCTGAGTCTTCAGTCGCATGTTTTATGGCGAGTTCTTTTTGCTCCCATTCGTCACCTTCATCTTCCAGGGCAAAGCCATCCGCATGGCTTTTATCCTCATGCTCATTCTTCATCACCCAGTTGGCCATTATCGGCACAAAGGTTTGCGCCAGCATATAGGAGGTGATCATCGAAAAAGCAATTGCAAGCGACAAAGGCAAAAACAGCGCTCCGGGGATACCGGTCATGGTGAAAGCCGGTGCGAATACTGCCAGGATACAAAACAGGATAAGCAATTTGGGGAACGCAATTTCCTTACAGGCATCCCATACAGCCAGTGCTTTTGGCTTGCCCATATCAAAATGCTGGTGAATATTCTCGATCGTAACCGTCGATTCGTCAACCAAAATACCAATGGCAAGCGACAAACCGCTCAGCGTCATGATATTGATGGTTTGATGGAAAAGATAAAGGAATAAGATGCCCGAAATAATACAGGTGGGAATAGTGAGTATTACGATGAGGGCGCCCCTCCTGTCGCCCAAAAACAGCAGCACCATTAAACCGGTTAACAGCGCGCCTATTGCACCTTCTTCAGCAAGGCTTTTTACCGCATTGATTACATATACCGATTGGTCGAATACATAGGATAGTTTCACATCATCCGGGAGCAGGGCCTGGAAACGCGGGATAGCTTTTTTCAGGTTTTGCACCACTTCCCAGGTAGAGGCGTCTGCAGATTTGGTAATGGGCAGGTAAACCGACCGTTTGCCGTTGACAAGCGCATAGCTCGAGGTGATGTCGGCGCCATCCTCTACACTGGGAAGTGGTGCAAAACCTGAAAAAAGCTATCCCGCGTTTCCAGGCCCTGCTCCCGG
>Ga0206949_1308_pt1 | contig 12644 bp, 7 predicted proteins | sample Alteio_BWOrgHeat_40_FD_153240 | JGI IMG/M metagenome (GOLD analysis project Ga0206949, IMG submission 153240) | Enriched cells from forest soil in Barre Woods Harvard Forest LTER site, Petersham, Massachusetts, United States -... | ecosystem: Environmental > Terrestrial > Soil > Temperate forest > O...
TCTGCGCAAGACCTGGTTACGGTTACTGATAGTGAGGAAGTTGCTGATGGTTGGTTCACTCGCAGAAAAAATAATGATGTAAATAATGTCCGGTTGTTCATGTTTCATGGCCTGGGTGTAGGCGCATCAGTATTTTCCGATTTTCTGCACCATCCACCCTCGTCTGATGTGTACCTTTTGCAGTTGCCTGGCAGAGAAAACAGGAAAGACGAACCTGTTCGTACTGATTTTGCAAAGCTCGTACCAGAGATAGCGGCAGCCATGCTGCCGTTGCTGTATGGTCCTTTTGCCATATACGGCCATAGTTTCGGCGGGCTTATAGCCTTTGAGGTAGTGCGGGTTTTGAGTACGCAATATGGCAAAGTGCCCACTGCCTTCTTCTGTGCCGGTACTACCGCTCCGCAGGTTACAGATACCTGGCGCAGCAGGGACGTACTGAACGCATCAAAGGTTTCGTCGAACTCTATGCAGAAACTATTCGGTTCCCTTTCTGATATAGGCGACGCGGAGTTGGAGAAAAAAACGACAGAAAATCTAAAAAGGGATGTAGCGCTACTGAGTGGCTATGTATATCACAAAGGTGAACCGCTCGATTGCCCGATCATCGCTTTCTCAGGTACGGGTGATGAAGTGACATTGCCCGAAGAAATGGTTGCCTGGGAAGAACTGACGCGCAGCCGCTTCCGGCAGTATGTGGTTAACAGCGGTCATTGGTTCAATGGAGAAAGCCGCGATACGATACGCAGCATGGTAGCGCAACACATCAGCGCAGCCCTACAATTATCAGAAGGTGTTTTAGCATGATTGCTCAATCCTAAATCTTTTAAAAAATAATTATGAACTATCTCGTAGACAGTATAATTCCCGCGATAAATTTTGATGAGACAGCAACTATTTATGAAGGTGCGGAATTTTCGTTAAAGCAATATGGCGGTGGCGATTTCCCCACATTCATGAATATTTTCTTTGACAACTATTCCAGGATTCACAGATCTGCCGGCACGCTGACGTATGATCTCAAATTCCAGCAAGAGCAGGACGAGAATTATTTACTACAGCCTACTGCAGTTTGTCTTGTCATAGAGCGGAATGGTGAGCCTGCATTTACACAAATGGTAGCAAAGAGAGATGCCCGGCCCATTCATACAGATGGTCTTTTCGGCCTTGATTACGAGCGCTTTTACAATAATGAGGCGTCAACAGGCCACACGCTTTATTTTTTCGGAAAAGGTTCTGTCAATTTAAGCCTGTTTTCGGCTGAGGAAAGAAGAACAATGGTCGCTGACCTGCAAATGATGCTCTACTACCTTATTTTCTATATAGCCAGGAAAGACAACTGTCAAAACATCTACAGCTATATTAATCGTTTTATGGCGCGGTCAATGCAGAAGCAGAACATCAGCTACCATAAGATAACTCCATACACTATTCTGCGTGGTATCGATTATGTAGGTGTGTGTTATCTTGGATCGGAACTGGATTTGCTTATGGATAACTGCGACTTTGAAGCGGTTATTAGAAAGTATTTTTGACAATTTTATGCCCCATAATGCAAAAAGCCCCACATTATTGTGACGCTTTCGCGGAGAGAAAGGGACAACTTTCGACCTTTTTTTGGGGAGGATTTGAAGGCCAGTATCGAATTTTAATACAAGTGTTTTGAGGCGAAAGTTCTGCCTGTACCGGATTTGAGATAGCCATACTGCCCAAAATTGCTACTGGATGAACCGTTGGACAGCGGTAAAGTATCTATCTATACATTTGACAGCTAATTATTGAGGCGGTACTTTCAGATTGAAAGGTGATTAGTCTTTCTCATCCGAAAATTTCGGTCCTTTTAGTTGGCAGACAGGTAAATACCGCTTTTTTAGCTGTATGTCGCTATAAGAGAATACATTACTTTAGGGATCAACACAATTGTGTTGCATTGTTTAAAAATTGCGATAAATTCGGACCGTCGGTACAATCTGCTAATAATGACTGAAATAACAAATGCTGAATTGCTTACAAAACTTACTGAAAAGGGGCAGAGATGCTCCATAAGCAACGTACAGGTAAACGATTGTGTTTCTTTTTCGACCCACTCCATTATTTCCACAAGCTCCATAACTTTCGAAAATGTAACTTTTGTAAACCAAGTATTCATAGCTGACCAATCGCTTGGAAATGGAATCAAGTTTATTAATTGTACTTTTTAAAATGCATGCACCCTAAAAAATATTACAGCCTCCGGCGAAGACCTAGTATTTGATGCTGAAAGAAGGAGTATAGTTTTTCAAGACTGTCATCTTAAAAAAGGTTTTGAACTGATAGGTGATAAAACAAGAATCGGCAACAAAATTTACTTTAATAACACTGTCTTTTATGCAGAGGCAAAATTCGAAATGTGCAGCTTTAGTGCAGCCGGCATGCATATAAACGACTGTGCATTTGACGGTTTTCTCGATATCAATAAATGCAGTGGTGGGGAAATAACCATAAGCAAATGCTGGCCCAAAAAATGGTTGGTGATACGGGATAGCACCGTAAATGCAATTTTGTTATCTCAGAACAATGTGGCGGAGTATTGCTCGTTATTGAATTGTCCACTAACTAACTCACTAAGTATTTTTGGTGGCGAGTATAAGGAAAGTGTTCATATTCAAAGTTGTAGCGGACAAGTGCTAAGTATTGAGGATGCCAAATTTCAAAAATCGGTCGAGGTTACACATGACCAAGTTGATGTGAATACTGAGAGAACGTTTCATTCGCTTGCTATTCGAAGGTCTTCGTTTGGAGATGGATTTCTGTTAAGTGGGATTAACCGAATGCTGCCTCTTAGTTCTGCATTGATGAATAATGTAATATTGGAGTGCTCCACATTGTTGCAAGGCGATATTCACATTGATAGTGTCGAGCTCAATTCAGTACAAATAAAAGGCTTTAACACGAAGGCTAATTTAAAACTGAGTAACATAGCTGCCGGGCATTTTCTAATTGAGGACTTTTACAACTATAGCCAATTAGTTTTATCAAATATTACTGGCCCTCAAAACGCAATCGGTACTTTTCAACTTGTAAGATCGAACCTCGGAAAAGCCCAACTAGATCAGTTTGACTTCAGGAGGTTTGGTAAAATTAAAATGGAACATGTTGTACTCAATGAGATAACTATCGCAAATATTGCTTGGTTCAACCTAAATATGCTTCGGGTGGAGAACGAAGACCAATTACGGCAGCGAATCCGCGGAACAATTACGAAAACAGACGAGCCAACAAGTGATTGGATTGCGGACTTGCCGCAAAGTGTTGCCAGACAATTGCTTGCTAAACGCTATAGCGATGTACGCGAAATATTTCGTCAACTGAAGTATGCACTTGAAAAGAATGGTGACCGTCCACAATCGCTCGCAATGCAAAGTGAAGAAATGGAATATTACAGACGCTATGTGAATTTAACTGGTGAAGACGAATACAATTACAATAGGTCTTTGGGAAAACCAAGTTGGATCCATAGGGTTTTTATTTTTTTCTTTGGAAAGAAGCAACTATGGCAGGACAAGTTTATTCTTCTTACTAATCTGTCGAATGAACATGGGCAGAATTGGTGGCGGCCTATGTGGCTATTATTTGCGGCAGCGCTTATTTTCTATTTTCCCACTGCTTTTTGCGCATCCAATTTGGAGTGTTCCTTTGCGCCAACCGTCTGGGATTTGTGTAATACGCTAAAAGTTTTTTTTTGGTATCAGCTCAGAATTTATCCACAACTCCTTAACCCTACTCATGATTTGTCGAAAATGATAGAGCATAAAAATCTGCCTGGAGTACTATATTTCTCGGATTTTCTATGCAAACTCGTCGTTTCATACTTTCTATTCCAAATAATAACAGCATTCAGGAAATACGTAAAATAAACACACCCAAAAAATGAATACAACAATCAAGTCCCCGACAAAAAGGGGGGAAGATAGAAAGCACTAAAGTATTGATTTAAAGAGCTATTCTCAGCGTTTTGATTCCGCATACACCACTCGTGCTCGTTGTAACGCGGACGCAATGGATCAGCCTTTGCAATGCCACACAAAAAAACGGACTGGGCGGGATTCGAACCCGTCCCAACCTAAGGTCGGGACCGTTACAGGCGGCATTCTAACTAATAATGTGATTGACTATGTTTTTTTCGCTGTTTATGAGTTGCCCGATTTGTGTATGGCTGTATTTCTTTAAGGCCTTTTCTCTGATCAGAGCATCTTTTTTCGAGGCCAACTCTTCTACTTACACCAACTTCCATGGAGTTTTATTAGCGGTGTAAGCAGATTCTTTGTTATTGTGCTGTGATAGTATGGCCACTGGGTTTTCTGAAAACCTTTATAGTAGCTCTTGTCAGTCTCGCTTTGTATGATGTAAACGTAAAACCCCATAATGCAAAAAGCTCCACCATAGGTGAAGCTTTTGCGGACTGGACGGGACTCGAACCCGCGACCTCCGCCGTGACAGGGCGGCATTCTAACCAACTGAACTACCAATCCATTATCTTAAAGAGCTATTTTTTTATTCATTTCATAACCCGTCACGGTTAAGAAAAAAACCATTATAAAGAAGTGTTTTGCCACCTGTTTTTTCCGGTTTGGGCTGCAAATATAGTATCTATTTTCTGAATTGTGCAAACTTCTTTCCCATCTGGCTATGATTTATTTTTTTACATTTGTTTACTGCAATGCAAGATACAACCGAAAAAATAACATATCTCGAAGGGATAAGGGGCGTAGCGGCTTTGCTGGTTTTCTTCCATCACTTTCTTTTAGCGTTCTATTCTGCCTATTATTCTTTTGATATCACTGCCGTACACCTGCACAACCTGGAGATATCTTATGGTCAGAGCCTGTTCAGTGTATTCACCAATGGCAACTTCTGTGTGCGTATATTTTTTGTGCTGAGCGGTTATGTGCTCAGCCGTAAGTATTTCCTGTCCGGTGCTTTCAGTGTTATCGTTTCCGGGGCACAGCGGCGTTTTGTAAGGCTATATATTCCTGTTGCTTTCGTTATCATACTGGCATTTGTGTTGATGCAGTGTGGCCTGTTCATGAATGTGCCGGTAAGCAGCATCACCCATTCCGACTGGTGGTTTGAGAGATTTTGGCAGATGGACCACCCGGTAACCAATTTGTTTAGAAGCCTCACCTACAGCACTATGTTTTTTGGTGATGACTCGTTCGATACCTGCCTGCGTACTATGTCTACTGAGTTCTACGGGTCTATGTTCGTTTTCGCGTTCCTTGCACTCACACATAGTACCCGCAACCGTTTCACCATGCTGGTCCTTTCATTCCTGTTTTGTTGTTATACACGTGAGTACCTGCTGTCTGCCTTTGTGTTTGGCATCAGTCTCAACTATGTAGAAAGACACAGAGACACACTGGGCAAAAAACTCAGGACATTCCTTGCGGTAGTATTGTTTGTGGCGGCGTTATTGCTGGGTGCTTACCCTCCCGAGGTTGCCGTCGGCACTTTCTATGCAGCATTGCCGCAGAGTGTACTGGCATGCGCAGAGTGGTTTCACATCATTGGCGCTTTCTTTCTTGTCCTGGCGTTTGTGTTATCGGCCACGTTGCAGCAGATGATCAGTAACCGGGTTTTTACTTTTCTGGGGTATATTTCCTTCTCATTTTATTTGCTGCATCCTTTGGTGTTAGGGACCTTCAGCAGTTATATTTTCCTTGTACTATATGGGCATACCGATTACAACACATCTGTTCTGCTGGTGTTTTTATTAACCACGGCTGTGTGTCTGTTCCTCTCGTGGCTGATGACGAAGTATGTAGACGAGCCTGGAGTCAAATACGCCCGGTATCTCTACGACCGTTGGTCTAAAGAGAGCGTCGCAGCTAACAGGAAGGCGGTTAAATAAACGATTTATTTTTTTACATTTGTCAGTATATGGAAAACACACACGGTAAGATAGGCTATCTCGAAGGAATAAGGGGGTTAGCGGCTTTGCTGGTATTTTTTCATCATTTTGGGCTGGCATTTTATCCGGCTTACTATACGTTTGGCATAGAGGCCTCACATCTTAATGGTTTAGAACTCACCTATGGCCAGAGCGTATTTAGTGTGTTCTCTAACGGTAATTTCTGTGTCTTCGTTTTTTTTGTCCTAAGTGGCTTTGTCCTCAGCCGCAGTTATTTCCATACTAATGCATTCAGCACCATCGTATCCGGTGCGCAACGCCGGTTTATTCGTCTGTACATTCCTATTGCCGTTACCATCATACTATCGTTTCTGCTCCTGGAGTCCGGGCTTTACTTTAATGTACCCGCCGGCGTCATCACCCACTCAGAATGGTGGCTCAGCAGTTTCTGGAGATTTTCTGATGTACCCACCCACTTGGTCGGTTCATTGCTTTACGGTGTTATGTTCACAGGCGACAGTCTTTTCGACACCACACTGTCCAGCATGTCCATAGAGTTTTATGGCTCTCTTATGGTATTCGCCTTTCTGGCGTTGTCGCACAACACTCGCAACCGCTCTGCTATGCTCTTCTTCCTGTTCCTTTATTGCTGCTTCACCGACCATTTATATACCGCCACCTTTGTCTTTGGCATAAGCCTCAATTATATCGAGCAGCGGCGCACATCTATGAGCAAGGGCACTGCCACCATATTGGCTACCGTATTGGCATTTTTGGGACTGCTTCTAGGGTCATTCCCCAGCAATGGTGCTATTGCTGGTACTTTTTATGAGCGTGTACCTTTGGAATTCCTCAATGTCGTTCATGGTTGGCTGCATGCTATCGGCGCTTTCTTTTTGGTGGCAGCATTTGTGCTGTCGTCCGTACTGCAGCGTCTTATCAGTTTACGGGTATTTATATTTCTGGGGTATATATCGTTCTCTTTATACCTCCTGCATCCGTTGCTCATAGGCTCTTTCAGCTGTTATCTTTTCCTCAGGTTGTCTGAATCCATGGCTTATAACAATGCCGTAGCGTTGGTATTCATACTTACACTCGCATTGTGCATACCGCTATCGTGGCTCATGACGAAGTTTGTAGATGTTCCCGGCACTAAGTTTGCCAAATATGTATATGAACGCTATGCGAAACCTGCGGTTGCAGAGGCAGGTGTAAAAGGCAAATAGTGTCGCTTTTGCAGTTATAATCGTTACTTTTGTAGTCCCAAATTTTATTTTATGCAATTTCTGGATTTTGAGAAGCCACTAGAAGATTTACATACCCAGATCAATAAGCTGAAGGAAATGTCTGCCAAGAATAAGGTGGATGTTACCAATAGCCTGCATGAGCTGGAAACCGCATTTGATACAAAAAGGGCAGATATATATCATCACCTCACCCCATGGCAGCGCGTGCAGCTCAGCCGCCACCCCGATCGCCCGTATACATTGTTTTATATCGAGAAGATATTCACCAATTTCATAGAGCTGTATGGCGATCGCCAGGTGAAGGACGACAAAGCCATGGTAGCAGGTATGGCCGAGTTGGACGGACAGCCCGTAATGGTAATGGGGCAGCAGAAAGGCATTAATACCAAGATGCGTCAGATGCGTAATTTCGGGATGGCAAACCCTGAGGGCTACCGCAAAGCCCTGCGCCTCATGAAAATAGCCGAAAAGTTCAACAGGCCTATTATCACATTCATAGATACACCGGGCGCATATCCCGGCCTCGAGGCTGAGGAGCGCGGACAGGCAGAGGCCATAGCGCGCAATCTGTTCGAGATGGTGAATATGAAGGTGCCTGTCGTATGTGTCATCATAGGCGAGGGCGCATCGGGTGGGGCAGTAGGTATAGGCGTGGGCGACCGCGTAGCCATGCTCGAGAATACATGGTACTCCGTTATCTCTCCCGAGTCCTGCTCCTCCATTTTATGGCGTAGCTGGAACTTTAAAGAAAAAGCTGCGGAGCAGCTCAGGCTCACCTCTACTGATATGAGTGGTTTCGGGCTCGTAGATGATGTGATCCCTGAGCCCGTAGGCGGCGCGCATTCCTTCCCTGATAAGATGGCCGAGACACTTAAGGCATACCTGCTCAAAGAAATCGCAGACCTCAGCAAGTTAACAGCCGACGAACGCACCAATCAGCGTATAGAGAAGCTATCGAAGATGGGCTTCTACGATGAGCTCGAAGAAGGTGCCACTTCATCCACCACCAACGGCATCGCCGTCCAGGCCAACGCATAAACGAACAACTTTCTACTAACGACTAAATACTAATTACTAATTACTAATTACTAATTACTAATTACTAACTACTAATTACTAACAACTTTCTACTAACGACTAAATACTAATTACTAAGTACTTTCTACTTTATACTTTCGACTTTATACTAAAACAAATGGCCAAACAACTCAAAGGTACCGGTGTAGCGCTCGTCACTCCTTTCCAGAAGAATGGTAGTATCGACTATCCCGCACTCGAAAAATTAGTGAATAACGTCATCAAAGGCGGCGTAGACTTTCTCGTGGCCTTGGGCACCACCGGCGAAACACCTACACTCAGCGTAGCTGAAAAGAAGGACATTCTCAGTGCCGTTATCAAATACAATAAAAAGCGCGTGCCGGTGGTATGCGGTATCGGTGGCAATAGTACCGACGAAGTAGTGCATCACCTCAAAGAGTTCGATCTCAAAGATGTCGATGCCGTGCTCAGCGTTAGCCCTTACTACAACAAGCCATCGCAGGAAGGTATTTACCAGCATTTCAAAGCCGTAGCCAAGGCAAGCCCTAAACCCATAATATTGTACAACGTACCGGGGCGCACCGGCGGCAACATACTCCCTGCCACAGCCCTGCGTCTCGCCGCCGATTTTGATAATATAGTGGCCATCAAAGAAGCCAGCGGCAACCTCGTGCAGTGCATGGAGCTCATTCAGCAGAAGCCGGCCCATTTCACCGTACTGTCCGGCGATGACAACCTCGTACTGGCGCAGATAGCAGTGGGTATGGAAGGCGTTATCTCTGTAGCTGCTAACTGTTTTGCAAAGGACTTTACAGATATGGTCAACTTTGCGCTGGACAACAAATACGACAAGGCCCGCAAGCTGCACTACAAGCTGCTGCCGGGTATCGACCTCCTCTTTGCCGATGGCAACCCTCCGGGTGTAAAGTATGTGCTGAGCCGTCAAAAGGTATGCAGCAATATTTTCCGCCTGCCCGTAGTGCCCGTAAGCGAGACCACTGCTAAAAAGATAGATGCTTTTCTGAAAAAATCTTAGTGCTGTTATTTCATGGTTTGGGAAAGGATACGAACAACAAAACCACCATTATTGGTGGTTTTGTTTTATCTGCAGGTGCCATTAAATGGTCGCGCGTCTATACCAACACAACCTTATCGCTCACCGTTTATCACATATTGAGGTCCGGAGCGTTAACGTCCGTTTAATCACGGTAATTATACTCCCGCTGATTACACGCCTTTTAATTCAGTTAAAAACACCTGTACCTACATCCGTTTAATAGTAACAGAAAATCCCCCCTGAAGTCAGTCGTTTAACGCTAACTGTGGGGTAGCGGCAATAGTACTTTTACAGCTCACCAAAAATAAAGTATTGCTTATGAAAAAGTTACTATTAGCTTCATTGCTCGGCTTGGTAAGCTTCGCAACTTCCGCAAACAACGTAGTAGGCGTTGTTCTCGACCCAAAATTCCAGGTATGCAAAGGTACCACGGTTACCGTACAGTTTGTCGCATATATGGAGCAGGTATGCACCGTCGACATTTACTCGCCGGTTTACCCTGTCCCTGGCACTTACAACCTTGATGCCGTGACAACCTGGTTGCCCAACACGCTGGCTATGCCGTCTTATGAGACATTCTCTGCCATCATTTGCATTCAGTGTCCTGGCATGTCTGCGCCATTCTGCCTGCCTGCGGTAGGTATTGACATGGTGCCTGGCCATGCTTGCGATCCGGCACAGACTCAGTCCGTACAGGTACAGGGCAATTGTTGTACCCCAACCATTGGCGCCAATGTTGTGGGCGGTGGTGGCGGTGGTACGTGCTTTACACTCACAGTGACCCCATAATCCCGTTTCCTGCTTTAAAGAGGCTGTCTTCAAGATCACGAAGGCGGCCTCTTTTTGGCATTTCAGTCAGTAGAGGGCTGTAGCCCCTCGTTTAGTTGTTGAATTACATGCTTAGAGCGCTACCGATGATCAGAAGGCATTTTTGCATATGGCTTTGCTTGTTTTTCATTTGCACCGCTGCAAAGGGCCAGTCTTATGCAGTGCATGGCCGTATATGCGATGAGAACAACATAAGCATCCCGGGGGCTACCATATTGCTCTGGCATGTTCCTGATTCTGTCAAATATGGTACAGTCGCAGATACTTCCGGTGATTTTGAGATCGCCGGCCTTCCTTTGGGAAATTTCCACATGCAGGTGCAAAGCATTGGCTACACAGCCTATTCCGGTTATGTGCGTCTGGTCAGGCCGCTTACCGATGTCGGCGTTATTAAATTGGCTGAAGCGGCCATAGGCCTCGACGAGCATAATGTGATAGACAAGGTCATAGCCATAGTGCAGAAGGGCGATACTACCGAATTTAACGCCAGGGCTTACAAGGTAAATCCGGATGCCGATGCCGCCGGGCTCATCCGCAAGATGCCGGGTATGGGTTTCGACGGAAAAGCCGTGAAAGCACAAGGTGAGAACGTACTGAAAGTGCTCGTTGATGGCAGGCCTTTCTTTAGCGACGATCCCTCCGAAATCCTGCACAACATGCCGGCCGACATGGTGGCTAAAGTGCAGGTATACAGTGAAAAAACGGAGCAGGAGAAATTTACAGGCTTTAGTGGCGGTCAGATATTCAAGACCATCAATATCGTCACTAAGCCCGATAAACGAAATGGTTTGTTTGGCAATGAGTACGCGGGTGGTGGCACAGACAAACTAACAACTGCCGATAAATACATGGCGGGCGGCACCGCAAATATGTTCAATGGTGATAAGCGGATCACAGTAACCGGCCAAACCAACAATGCAAACATGCAGGACTTTACGCCGGCCAGTGCCGGTGCCCAGCAAGGCAATGCCAGTAGCGCGGTTACGCAGTCCGCGGGAATAAACTACAACGACAGGGTAGCAAAAGGCCTCGACATAAGCGCAAGCTATGCTTTCGGGCATACAGCCAGTACCATTATTAACAATACCCATCGGCAGTATTTGCTGGTAGATTCACAGCAGGTGTTTAACGACCTCAGGAATATCAACACTGATAATTATAACCACCGGTTTAACCTGAAGATAAACTACACTATCGACTCGCAGAACTCCCTAGTCATACAACCCAGGTTATCTTTTCAGCAGACCAATAGCCGCGTGTCGGATTCGGGCGTCACACTGGCCGGAAACACACTGCTCAATAGTATTCAAAATGACAACTATGCCGGCCAGCACAACTTCAATTTCAATTGTAACCTGTTATATGGTCACCGGTTCCGCAAGAAGGGTAGGACCTTCTCATTGACCAGCGACCTGCTGAATGCCGGTAATGTGGGCAGCAATAATTTCACGTCGCGGAGTAGCGCGGCCGATAGCTCCGTGATCGATTCCCTCGGCCAGCATACACACACCGTCGGTAGCAGGTGGAATATCGCTGGCAATGCGATCTACACAGAGCCTTTAAGCATAAAGGGTTCTATGCAGTTTTCCTACAACTATCTTTACCAGCCGGCACGGGCAGAGAAAAACAGTTATGAATATGTCGATTCGCTGAAGAATTTTTCACTTCAGCCCGACCGCGCGCTGTCAAATGTTTTTTCAGCAAGCAATTTCGTGCAGAAAACGGGTGCCAGTTACGTGCGCCGGCAGGAGGCGTATAATTTTTCTATCGGAGTTTATTTCGAAAGATCTGCCATCAACGGCCAGCAACAATATCCCGAGACGTTCAGCGTGGAGCGTCAGTACTACAAATTGCTCCCTGCCCTTACGTTTATGTATAAGTTCAGTGACAGCAGGTATATTAATGTCAATTACACCACGTCCACGTCCTTGCCCAACATAAGCCAGTTGCAAAATGTGGTCAACAACATAAATGCGCCCCTGTATTACATCGGCAATCCGGGCCTCGCTCAGTCAAGCCAGCAGAACGTGGCCATTCGTTACAATGCCACTGATAAAACCACATTTTCTAATTTCTCAGCCACCTTGTCCGGAAATTATACCATGCATTTTATTACCACCAACAGCATTATTTCCGGCACAGATACTTCTATAAATGCTGTCCCCATGCCCAGGGGCGCTCAGATTTTCTTTCCTGTCAACATGAATGGTTTCTGTTTTGTAAAAGGCAGCGCTGCTTATGGCAGGCCATTGAAGGCGCTCCGGATGAACCTGAACTGTAGCCTCAATGCCGGATTAATTGAAACGCCGGGTCTTATCAACAGCATCGTGAACTATCAGCACAATAAGGACCTCGGGTTAAACCTCGGCCTCACCAGCAACATAAGTGAAAACATCGATTTTACTGTTTCATCCGTCAATACATTAACCCGGAGTGCTAACTCGCTGAACAGCGCGTTGAACCAGCAGTATTTCAATCAAAACGACAATATGACATTGAGCTGCATGTTCGCAGGTGGTTTCGTTTTGGCTACAGATATGAGTTACACTTTCTACAGGGGGTTATCTCCCGGTTTCGACCAGGGGTA
>Ga0206949_1309_pt1 | contig 12643 bp, 6 predicted proteins | sample Alteio_BWOrgHeat_40_FD_153240 | JGI IMG/M metagenome (GOLD analysis project Ga0206949, IMG submission 153240) | Enriched cells from forest soil in Barre Woods Harvard Forest LTER site, Petersham, Massachusetts, United States -... | ecosystem: Environmental > Terrestrial > Soil > Temperate forest > O...
ATACTGAATATACAGCCGTTTATGGGCATACGCCTGCGGTTCCAGGCAAAACAACCGGGGCTGGACATTAGATTTGATAGGGTTGGTTCACTTTCAAAGGCAGAACGTATGTCTTCAAGCAACACCGATCTTATTATACACCCACCACGCCATATCGCAGCGATTTCATTTACTTTCAGGTCGTAATGGTACTTTTCAGAGGCGTACCGTAGCAGCGCCATTCCCTGCGCAAAAGTGGTTACCATAGAAAAATAAAGGGTGTGTTCCAGCCAGTTCACCAATTCACCGGTACTATTCTTGAATACGACTTTGAGCCAGTCAAATTTTTGCTGCGCAGATACTCTTTCATTCTTTAATGCAGAAATATCGCGGGCAGCGACCGCAGCGTCAATGACGGAAAAAGGCACGCTCATATCCATAGCGCTCTGTGATGCCCATTGGCCCGTGCCGTTTTGCTTTGCCTTATCAAGTACCATGTCCACAAGGCGGTTTTCTGTCAGGTCATCTTTCTGCCCAAAAACATCAGCCGTGATCTCAATCAGGAATGATTGTAAAATACCTTCGTTCCATTTTGAAAACACCGCCTGTAATTCGTCATTGCTCATTTGGGTACATTCTTTTAGCAGGTGGTATGCCTCGGCAATAAGCTGCATCAGTCCGTATTCAATACCATTGTGTACCATTTTTACATAGTGTCCGGCAGAACCAGCGCCTAACCACGCTACGCATGGTGAGCCATTGACTTTGGCGGAAATTGCCTCAAGCATGGGGGCGATCCGGGCATATGCTTGAGGGTCTCCCCCCGGCATAATGCTCGGGCCAAACCTTGCGCCAGCTTCGCCGCCTGATATGCCAATCCCCATAAAATGGATGCCTTCTTTTGCCAGCCTGTCGGTTCTCCTGTCTGTATCAGTAAAATGAGAATTGCCGCAGTCCATGATAAGGTCGTCCTTTTGAAGCAGAGGCCTTAATTCGTCAATAACTGCATCGACTGGCTTTCCGGCGGGCACAAGCAGCATAATAAGGCGTGGCGTTTTCAGCACATCCAGGAATGACTCCAGGCTTCGGGCGCCATATACGCTCTCTTGTTTCGCTCCTTTTTCAAGCGCTTCCACCTTTAATGCATCTTTGTCAAAACCGGCCACGCTGTACCCGTGATCGCTCATATTGTAAACCAGGTTACGGCCCATTGTGCCTAAACCTATCATGCCATAATCATATTTACGCGTTTCCATTTTTATTCCTTTTTATCTTCTGCTGTGTGAAATGATACTGTTTTAATAAAGGCTTTCGCAGCATTCAGGTCCTGGTAATGAAGCGATTGCAGACCATAAGCACTGGCTATTTCCACAAACATAAGCCGGTCATCAATATACAGCGCCTGGTCGGGCCGTGTTTGAGATATATCACATGCCATGCGTAAAATGTCTTTATCAGGCTTTCGCATATGAACATAGCAGGACGAAATGTACGCATCAAACAGTTCATTAAGCTTATATTTTTGAATCCTGTGCTCATTGAGCTCACGGCCTTCGTTGCTGACCGCAATTATTTTAAGCCTGTATTGCTTTTTAAGTTCTTTAAAAAATACTATTGTTTCTTCAAATGGCACGGATTGCTCAAACATGAACAAGATAAACTCCTTTTTTGAAAATGTCCTTTGCTCATAAAAAACTACCCGATCAAGGTATTCATCAAGGGTCAGCTTGCCTTCTTCATAGGTGTCAAACGTAAGGTGATGGCGCTCTTCCATTTCTTTACTATCCAGCTTGAACCTTTCTGCCGCGATCCGCCGTGACGCACTGCCCCAACCGTTAGTTAATAAGACGCCGCCTATATCGAGAAATAGTGTGGTGACCTTCATGATGCGTATGTTTTAGCAGATTCTTTATTAATACTGCTGAAAGATTGCCAAAGCTGCTCAAGGCCTTTATCAATGTCTTTACCCAGGTCTATACGTATCACCCTTCGTCCTTTGTCGCTCAGTGATCTGAAGTCGCCGAGGGATTGGGCTTCATGCAACGTTGCGAACCCATATTTTTCATCCGGTATTGGCAATGCTACTTCTTCATCTCCTGAAAGTATGATGTACAATCCTGTATCCGGACCTCCCTTATGCAGTTGGCCTGTAGAATGGAGATAACGGGGTCCATTAAGCAATGTGGTTGCAGTTTTCAGCTTGCTGCCCATCATTTCGCGCCAAGATTGCATGTATTTGGTTCGGTCATCGGTCATCAGGAAGTAGGGGAGCAATGCAATATAATCTCCCGCCTTTGTAAGCCCTGTAAACGCCACAATAAACTCACCTGGAGAATTATATCGTTTATCACCAGGTTGTGCTGTTTGTTCTCCGGTAAAGAAAGAAAGTGTTCCGGACTTGAATATCGGCTCAGCCTTTTTAAAGGAGCCGTTCTCCAGCCATTCATTCAGGAGATCGTTTGTGTTCTTTTTGCTTTCAGCCACGTTCGGCTGGTCAAAGGCGTTTATCCCTATGATCATCCCGGCAATGGCCGTTGCCACTTCCCAGCGATAGTATTCTCCGCCCAACGCCAGCTTATTCGTCACTTTGATCCTCACTACCGGATGCCCTAATGCTTCCAGCGCGCTCAGTTTCTGCTCGTCAGCGGCATTATCATCTGTAGGAAGATACATGTGCACAAATACACGGTCATCGCCATACCTGTCCGGGCCGCCTAATACTTCTCCGTTTACCGGAATTAAACCTTTTCCTTCCTTGCCTGTACTTTCGGCCAGCAATTGCTCCACCCAATAACCAAAAGAGCTTATGGACGATGACAATACAAATGTCACCTTATCGCTGCCGTTCCTTTGGCACACACCTAATACGGTACCAAGACTTACTCCCGGGTTATTAGCAGCGGGTACATAAGGGTCGCAGCTTGCTTCCATTTGCATTGCGCTTGATAACAATGCTTTGATATCTATTCCCATCAGTGCCATCGGCAATAAGCCGAAATCAGACAATACAGAATAACGGCCACCGACATCAGATGGATTTATGAATATCTTTCTGAATTGATATTTCTGCGCCATTTCAACTAACGGGCTGCCCTCGTCTGTAATAGCTACAAAGTTATTCCCTGGATTCTGTGCTCCATTTCCTTTCAATTGTTCATAGAAATATTTAAAGAAACTAAGCGTTTCCTTTGTAGTTCCGGATTTTGTAGCGGCGATGAAAAGTGTCTGTTTTATCGCTATCCGTTTTTCCATATCCATGATTGCTTCCGGGCTGGTGTTGTCCAGTACCAGCAATTCAAGGTACCCTTCTGCTGTGCCAAAGGTTTCCCTCGCCACTTCCGAACAGAGGCTGCTGCCACCCATACCCAGCAGTACAGCATATTTGAATCCATCACCTTTCACCTCATTGACAAACGATAGAAGATCATCCGCCTTTTTACTAAAATCCTGCGGTAGTGTCAGCCATCCCAGGCCTGCACATATCGTCTTTATTTGCTCGGGATCGCCTTTCCATAGATATGGATCTTTATTGAACAGCCGTTGGCCCGCCTGCTTTTCATCAAGTGATGCAAAAGCAGCTTCTACCGCAGTTTTATATTTTCCGCTTTTTATATCCTGGTCTGAATTGGTGGAGGCTAAAGCTTTCATTCTTTTGATGGCGATAGCACTGAGCAGCTTATTATAGGCGTCTATAAATTTCTGTATCCCGTCATATTCTAATTGTTGGGTTATTGCGTCAATATCAATGTCGTATTTTTTTAGCTTGCCAAACAGCTGCCTGGCATCATCAAGGCCCTCTTCCACCGTGTCTTTTTGCAGCTTCCCATGATCCGCAAGCGCTGCAATAGTTTCATCCGGAAGTGTATTGACTGTATCCGGCGCTATCAGGGTTTCTACATAGCGCAGGTCGTCGTATAGTGGGTCTTTATTGCTGGTACTGGCCCATAATGGCCGTTGTACATGAGCGCCTTTAGCTGCCAGCTTTTCCCATTCACTGCTGCTGAACAGTCCTTTAAAACGCTGATAAGCCAGTTTTGCACTAGCTATCCCGGTCTTTCCCGAAAGCGATGCTGGGCCTGGTTTCTCTGTATCGCTGCCAGGTATAATATAGTGACCTAGCAATTGGTCGGTAAGTACATCTATCCGGCTCAGGAAAAAGCTGGCAACTGATATTACTTTATCAACAGGCTTTCCTTCGTCAGTTCTTCGCTGCAATGCGCGTATATAGGCATTCGCCACTTCTGCATATCGTTCTATGGAGAACAGCAGTGTGATGTTTATATTTACACCTTCATAGAGCATTTCCTCTATTGCGGGAATGCCTTCTTTAGTGCCGGGTATTTTTATAAAGCTATTCGGTCGGTTAACCGCTTTAAAAAGTCTTCTTGCTTCACTGCATGATCCACTTGTGTCTCTTGCCAGGAAAGGCGATACCTCCAGGCTCACAAATCCGTCTGTTCCCCCTGATTGCTCATAAACGGGCATCAGCAGATCACAGGCATCCTGCACATCTTTAATGGTAAGCGCATCATATATTTCCTGTGGCGACTTTCCTGCCTTTACCAGCTCTTGTATCTGGCTATCATAATCATCGCTGCCTGTTATGGCTTTGTTGAAAATACTGGGATTGGAAGTAATGCCTCTCAGCCCCTGTTCTGATACTCTTTTTTTCAGTTCACCGCCGGTGATTTTTTTCCGGGTCAGGTTATCGAGCCAGTAGCTCTGGCCGTAGCTTAATAAGTCAATTAGCGTACTCATAAAATTTCCTCCTTCATGTTTTTATTTTCTATGGCAAATAATTTTTCTAATCTTTTCACATGGCGTGGTGCGTTAGTGAACCGGGCTTTGAGAAAAGTAAATACAATATCTAGCGCCAATTCTATGCCCACTACACGTTCTCCCAGGCATAAAACATTCACGTCATCATGTTCCACACCCTGGTGTGCAGAATAGGTATCATGGCAGGCTCCCGCCCGTATTCCTTTAAATTTATTTGCAGCTATACTTACGCCCACCGCGCTACCGCAAATAAGCACACCACGTTCTCCGCGTTTTTCCAATAGGGCCAACGATACGGCCGCCGCGTAGTCCGGGTAGTCAGTAGGTGTGTCGTTATACGCGCCAAGGTCAATCACATCATAACCTTCTTTTTGCAAGGCTTCAGTCAATAATACCTTGTAAGCGAACCCTGCATGGTCCGAGCCTATGATTACAGTCATGATCTATTGAGCATTTTTTTGGTTGTAGCAATTATATTTTCCACAGTAAATCCATAATGCTTAAACAGATCTTTATATGGTGCGCTGGCGCCAAAATCAGTCATTCCGATCACCACCCCTTTATCACCTACCCATTCATCCCATCCATACGGCGCGGCGGCTTCAACGGCCATTCTGTTTACGATTTCGGGTGGCAGTATTTCGTTCCTGTAGCCTTCTGGCTGTTCTCTGAATAACTCCCAACAAGGCATGCTCACTACACGTGCATCAATTCCATCTTTAAGTAACTTCTTTTGAGATTCCAGTATTAGCTGTACCTCTGAGCCAGTGGCTATGAGGATAATATCTGCCGTTTTTTGTTCACGCGATAATATATACGCGCCTTTCAAAAGCCCATCTGCAGTGGCAACTACATCGCGATCAAACACGGGGAGTTTTTGTCGCGACAACACAAGCATGGTCGGCCCGTCTTTTCTTTTTATTGCGGCTTGCCAGGCATATACAGCTTCATTTGCATCTGCGGGACGTATGATGACCATATTCGGAGTGGCCCTGAATGTGATCAGTTGTTCTACCGGCTGGTGGGTTTTTCCGTCTTCCCCTAATCCTATGGAATCATGCGTCATCACATAGATGACGGGTAGCTTCATGATACATGCCAGCCTTATTGCGGGCTTCGCATAATCGGTAAAGATGAAATAGGTAGAGGCGAAAGGGCGTACTCCGCCATGCAGCATCATGCCTGAACTTGCAGCGCACATATTATGCTCCCTTACACCCCATGCCATATTCCGGTTCCCGTATTTTCCTTTTGCATAATAATCGCTGGACTTAATAATAGTTTGTGTCGATTCTCCGAGGTCGGCGCTGCCGCCCACCATCCACGGCATCTTTGCAGATAATTTATTGATCACATCAGATGTCACTGTTCTTGTAGCCACATCACCATCCACTGGCTTATATACGGGCAATTCTTTTTCCCAGCCTTCCGGCAGGTCTTGTTTCAGATATTGGTCGAATTGTGCAGCCAGTTCAGGGTATTCGGACTTATACGTTTTTATTTTTTCGTTCCATTCGTTTTCCTGCTCTTTGCCCCGGGTTATGTTTTTGCCCATAAACGCAGCTACATCTTCAGGTACATAAAACGGCTCCAACGGCCAGTCATAAAATTCTTTGGTCAGCTTTACTTCTTTTTCGCCGAGGGGTGATCCATGCACGCCTGACGTATCGTGTTTATTAGGCGACCCATAACCAATATGAGTGCGCAGTATGATCATGGACGGTTTGTCTTTTACTTCCTTTGCTTTTTGAAAGGCGTCGGAAATGATCTTCAGATCGTTGCCATGGTCACCCAGGTCCTGCACATGAAAGTTATATGCTTCGAAACGTTTTGCTACATCATCAGCATAGGTAAGCGAGGTATCGCCTTCAATCGTGATGTGGTTATTGTCATACAGGTAGATCAGTTTGCCCAGTCGCAAATTACCCGCCATTGAAGCGGCTTCATGTGATGCGCCTTCCATCAGGTCGCCATCGCTACAAAAAACATAGGTATAATGGTCGACAATATTAAATCCGTCTTTGTTGAAAATGGATGCAAGATGCGCCTCTGCGATAGCCATGCCTACCGCTGTCATAAAGCCTTGTCCCAGCGGGCCTGTAGTTGTTTCCACACCCGGCGTAAGGCCGTGCTCAGGATGGCCGGCGGTAATGCTGTCCAGTTGCCGGAAGCTTTTAATATCATCTATGGAAATGGCATACCCTACCAGGTGTAATATTGCATACTGCAGCATAGAGGCGTGCCCGTTTGAAAGGATAAAGCGGTCCCTGTCGAACCACAACGGATTGTGCGGGTTAAAGCGCAGATGTTCCTGCCACAGCACATAGGCAGCAGATGCAAGCGCCATCGGAGCCCCGGGATGTCCCGAATTAGCTTTTTCTATAGCATCTATCGAGAGGCAACGAATTGTATTAATACACTTTTCTTCAATGGTCATACGGTACTTTTTTAAGCGTTTCAAATGCATATGCCGCTGCTCCGATCACACCTGAATCGTCCTGCAGCTTAGCAGGTAATATCTCTATAGCAACTATCGCTGCTTTCAATGCTTGTCTTTTCACCCCTTCTTCCACTTGGGTTATGAGTTGGGGTATGCCCTTTATTATGCCACCACCTAATATGACCCGACAGGGGCCAATCATATTCACAACGGAGGTAACTCCAGCTATCAATGCATCGGCCATATTGTTTATGAGCGAATTTGCGAGCGGATCTCCCTGTTGTGCGGCCATTGTCACTGTTTCACCGGTGATGGCGTTGATATTTCCTTCAGCAATATCCAGCAACATTTTACCCCCTGCCTTATCGTTCTGTACGGTCAGTCGTGCGTCTCTTTCCAGGGCCCACCCGCTGGCTAATGCTTCTAAACATCCTTTGTTGCCACAATGGCATAAGGGCCCGTGCAGTTGCACAATCATATGCCCTATTTCCCCCGCAGTATTGTTACATCCATCCAGCATTTTCCCATTGCATACAATTGCGCCCCCAATACCCGTTCCCACGAATATGCAAACCAGGTTATTGCAGCCTACACCCGCGCCACACAACAACTCACCCCATGCTGCTGCCTTCACGTCATTGCATACAGCTACCGGTTTTTGTAGTTTATTCGCCAGTTGGGTCTGTAAGTCTACATTATGCCATTTGAGATTAGGTGCATCGATAACAATTCCTGTATCTTTTTTAATCTGACCTGCAACCCCTATTCCTACAACCGAAAGGGTAATATCGGAATGTCGTTTCGACAGATCATTAATGGTATCATGTATATTTTCTATGATTTTATCTGGACCCTGGGAACTTATGGTAGGTATACGCAACTTATCTAATAGTTCACCTTGGCTGCTTACGATCGCAACTTCGATCTTGGTACCGCCGAGATCAACACCAATAGCCCACTGTTGCATTTATTTTGTTTATGGTAGTAATAACTCTATCTGAGAAGCACTATTTCAAAATACAAAAATCATGCCTTTGCGACAAAAGAATAACAATGATTGAACGCCTATGGATTTTCAAATCATTCTGAATAAGGTTATATGGTTAGATATTGAGTAGCTGTTCGAGCTTTGAGTGGCTAATTATACTTAGCACGGACGTAACCATCATCTAATGTGTCGGTGGTTGGTAAGGTAGTTACAAAACAGGAGAGAGTGTTGAGCGGCCCTCGAAGTTCTTTCCTTTATCTTTGAGTACGTAAACCATGTTGTGTATTTTGCCATATCTTCCTCTAAGTAACTCATCTTTTATTCTTAGTTGAAGAAGACTTAAGAAGATACCCAAAAAGCCTCAGGATTAATAATACAAACACCCGACAATCAGGCAAGATAAAAAAGTATTATATGGAAATTGGAATTGATAGTTTCGCCGCGATGATGAGTGGCAACAGTAGCAGAGCAATAAGCGATACTGATGCTCTGGCCCAATTGGTAGACAGAATAGTACATGCAGACCAGGTAGGCCTCGATTCGTTCGGGATCGGGGAGCATCACCGAAAAGGGTTTCTCGATTCAGCACCCACTCTTATACTGGCTGCTGCGGCGGCTCGAACAAAAAGTATTCGCCTTACCAGTGCAGTTACTGTGCTTAGCGCTGCCGACCCTGTAAGAGTTTTTCAGGAGTTCGCAACTTTAGACCTGATTTCCGGCGGGCGGGCAGAAATGGTCGTCGGGCGTGGGTCGTTTATAGATGCTTTCCCGTTGTTCGGCTATGATCTGCAGGACTATGATGAGTTATTTGTAGAAAAACTCGGCCTCTTACTAAATATACGGAAAAGCGAGTTTGTCACATGGTCGGGCAAATTCCGTGCTGCGCTTAAAAATCAGCCGGTATATCCCAGGCCATTACAGAATCCAATACCTGTTTGGTTAGGTGTCGGCGGCACACCCGAATCCTTTGTACGTGCTGGCACTTTGGGGCTACCGTTGATGGTCGCTGTGATTGGTGGCGAAACACGTCACTTTCGTCCTTTGGTGGACCTATACAGGGAAGCCGGAGAAAAAGCCGGGTATAAGCCAGAACAACTAAAAGTCGGCCTCCATTCGCTGGGCTATGTAGCACAAACTACCCAGCAGGCATTGGATGATTTTTATCCTGGTTATGCCGAGGCTATGACTAAAGTTGGTAAAGAGCGCGGCTGGGCGCCAATGACAAGAACACGGTTTGAAGCTCAGTTAGGACCTAAGGGCGCATTGCTGGTTGGTAATGTTGAAGAAGTGGCCGAAAAGATACGCCATCATGCCAAGGCACTTGGAGGTATTTCCAGACTTACTTTTCAGATGGATAGCGCCGAAGTACCTCATGAGAAACTGATGACATCAATAGAGTTAATCGGTACACACTTGAAACCATTAGTGGCAACCCCTTAACCCGACTGAGTTTTGTTAGCGGTATAATTGGATTCCTTGTTATTGTGCTGCGATAGTAGCGGATATCGGGCAAGACCAATGATGCAGTAGTTCTGCCATAGTTAACGATAAAGCCACGCCTTTTATTGCTGTTTGTGATCCATTAGAAACAGCATCCTTTTTGCGCGAAAGTTTTTATCTACATTTGCTTTACTATTAATCTAATGAGTATACGTACATGGGTAGTCTTGACCATCTTGCTATTTGCAGGAGAAATGGTCGCTGCCCAAAATATAGATAGTCTAAAAAAAGAGTTTCACAAAGCTACGTCGGCGTCTGTGCAATTGCAGACATCGTATGCCATCGCAGATGCTTCATTCTATGAACGTGAATATGATACTTCGGTCAGCTATTTAAGGAGATCAGTGCAGGCGTCATTGCACGTCGACAACGATTCTATGCGCATGGAAGCCTGCGAGTTTCTGGCCGATGCCCTTTTTGAAACTCGGGGATATAGCGAGGCTGTACTATACAACGATACTGCAATAGGCTACGCAAGGCGCCTTAATATGACGGGGAGGCTCCCGGACTTCCTGATTGCAAAAGGAAGGGAAAACATGCGGCTCGGAAAGTGGAGCGAGGTGGTGCATGCACTACGCGAAGCACTTGGCCTTGTGCTGGAGGCCCATAACAGGGAAGAAGAGGCTAAGCTATACAAAATATGGGCAGAATATTATGACTATATCGGTAATCCTGCCATGGAGTGGAACTACGTGAACATGGCGGTCGTTATCTGGGATTCACTGAAGGAGTACCGGGAGGTGGCAGACGGGTATCATTACATCGCACAGTCCACAACCAGGATGAATAAATGGAACGAGTCGCTGCGTTATGCAAAGATCGCAGATTCTATATATGCAAAGCAGGGATTTAACATCGACCGGAACAGGATAAAACTGTTGATAGCTACAGACTACAAGGAACTGGGCAACTATCGGCTTGCTATTGACTTATTACACCAATGCATCGACTCCTTTCCGGAAAGCGATTATATGCAGGTGTTCAATTATTCAGAGCTCGGGATCGCACAGTCTTTGGACGGGTCGTTTGCAGAAGCACGAAAGTCTTTTGCAAAATCGCTGCAACTGAACAGAGAAATTAGATTACCGTCCCTTGATGCAACAAATTACGATGAGCTTAGCCGTAATTTTTTAAGGATGAAGCAAGTCGATTCTGCTTTGTACTACGCGAAACTTTGCGAGAATATGTGCCATAGTACTCCTACAGACCTGGATGTATATATGGGTTTTATACAGGAATTCCGTGATGTGCAGGAGGCAAAGGGAGATTGGGCCGCAGCCTTAAAATACGATGATCTGTATATTAAATTACAAGACAGTATGTATCACGGCATGCTGAACAATAATATTGCCGATGCAGAGGTCAGGTTTGATATTACGGAAAAGAACCAGGCGCTTTCGTCGCTATCTGCTGAAAATGAACTGCAAAAGATAAAAGCACAGAAGCAAACCTTGCTTAGTATTTTTTTGCTGGTGGCACTGGGCCTGGGTTTTGTTATTGTAGTGCTCGTTGTTTCAGCATACAGGCGTATGCTGAAAAAGAATGCCCTGCTGGCAGAGCAGAAGGCGGAACTACAGCAGCAAAAGGATATCATAGATGCACAGGTGATACAACTGGCAAGTGCCTCGAAGATGAAATCAAAATTCCTGGCCAATATTTCCCATGAGCTGCGAACACCTGTGACCCTGCTGAATGGCATGCTGGAAATGATTAGTGACGGAAAAACACGGGTACATTCCAAAGAGAAAGAGCGGCTGGACATAGCCTACAACAACAGCCGCAAACTGCAGCAAATGGTGGAGGAAATACTGGACCTGACAAAACTGGAAAATAACAAGTCGGAACCGGTATATGAAGTAAAGGAAGTGGCCCCACTGATAAGACGTATAGTGTATGCATTTGAAACGCTGATAGAGAAAGAAGGCCTGGTACTGGAATATGATGATGTTAGGGCAAAAGGGCTTTATCTGTCAATAGATGCAGGAAAGTTTGAAAAGGTGATGAATAACCTGATGTACAATGCTATTAAATTCAACAAAAAAGGCGGTCACATCAAGGTATCATTATATCCCGGCGATGACGACAGGCTGTGTATTGATGTGGCTGATTCGGGTATTGGTATTGCAGACGCCGACCTCCCGCACATTTTTGAGCATTTCTACCAGGGCGAGACACAAGGCCTTAAGGCTGCGGGCGCAGGTATTGGCCTGTCGCTCGTAAACGAGTTTACATCGCTTATGGGTGGGGTGGTGCGTGTGAAGAGTAAACATGGTGAAGGTTCCACGTTCACATTGCAATATAATCTTGTGTCTCCGCTTGCCAAACTTATGCCGCAACCGGAAGATATAGCTGATATACCTGTTAAGGAATGGAACCCGTTTGCGGTACGGCAACGGGTGCTGATAGTAGAAGATAACACAGAGATGCGCTACTATCTGCAGGAAGTGCTGGGCGAATATGTGGATATAATCTCTGCAGGTAACGGCCATGAAGGCATTGCCTGCCTCGAGCGTAGCGTGCCTGATCTCATTATCAGCGACGTGATGATGCCCGGAATGGACGGACGTGAATTTGTGAAATATCTGAAGGCCGCCGATCGTTTTAAAAGTATACCTGTCATCACGCTAACAGCCCTGGCCGACATGGAAACGCAGCTTTCCTTTTTGCGCCTAGGTGTGGATGATTATATAGTGAAACCATTCAATGCTGAAGAGCTGAGAATAAGAGTATACAACCTGCTGCAAAACCACGCAGAGCGTAAGGCTTTTGGCCAGGAACCGGCTGAAGCCGGAGACATTGCGCCGGACAGTAAAGAAGCAGAGGAGTTCCGGCAGAAGGTAAATGAGTATGTTTTAACGAGGATAAAGAATATTAATGTATCGGTATATGACCTTGCCTATGAACTGGCACTAAGCGAACGGCAACTATATCGGCTTTGCAAAAGCATGACCGGTTAT
>Ga0206949_1297_pt1 | contig 12601 bp, 12 predicted proteins | sample Alteio_BWOrgHeat_40_FD_153240 | JGI IMG/M metagenome (GOLD analysis project Ga0206949, IMG submission 153240) | Enriched cells from forest soil in Barre Woods Harvard Forest LTER site, Petersham, Massachusetts, United States -... | ecosystem: Environmental > Terrestrial > Soil > Temperate forest >...
GCTTTTCAGATACCTGATCCGGCCGTGCAATGAGGTCACGATGGCCAATGAGGGTGGCGGCCTGTATGCCAATCTGCTGGACGCCTGTCCGCCTTTTCAGATCGATGGCAACTTTGGATACGCTTCCGGTGTCTGCGAAATGCTTTTGCAGAGTCACGCCGGGGAAATCGAGTTATTGCCTGCTCTCCCAAAGGCCTGGGCCGCACAAGGCGCGTTCAAGGGCCTTCGCGCCCGTGGCGGCTTCGTCGTGAATTGCGAATGGAGAGAGGGAGAAGTCGTGGCTTCCACCATCATTGGCCGGCCGGGCGCATCGACCTTCGCCCGCATCGGCAAACGAAACCTTACGGTGACCATCCCCGCGAGCGGGGTGTGGCGCTGGATGCCAGGCGCCTGAATGAAGCATCAGGCGTTGGGTTGGGTGAAATCGCGAAGGTATTACTCGGTGAAGGCGATTGGTCGCCAGATCCCGCTACTTGGGAGGCGTGGGAAGGGTAGCGCTAACGGAAGCGAGTAAACAAAGAAGGGGAGATGGACACCGTTCGCTTACGCGGCGACGGCTGAGTGGATTTTTGCGCGCGCTGTTTCGATGGTTTTGTCCCGTGTCGCCGGACTCGCTACGCCTTCCGCGCGGTGGAAGGTGATATCTGTAATTCCGAAGAAGCCCAGGATGGCGCCGAGATAGGTTTCCTGGTGATCGAATCCCGCTGCTGGACCGCCGGTGTAGACTCCGCCGCGTGAGGAAGCGACGTGCACTTTTTTGCCGCCAGCGAGGCCTTCGGGCCCCTTTTCCGTGTAGCGAAAGGTTTTTCCTGGCGCTGCCAGGCGATCGAACCAGGACTTAAGCTGGCTGGAGATGGTGAAGTTATACATCGGCGCTCCGATGACGATGATATCGGCGGCGAGGAATTCCTCGAGAGCGGCTGCGGAAGCTTCCACATCCAGGCCCGCCGCGGGTGGCGCTCCGTGTGCCGCAGCGACATGCGCTCCGGAGAAGTGTTGCAGGGGATTTGCAGCGAGATCGCGATAGACGACCTCGATGCCCGGGTGGATACGGCGTTGGACTTCGACGAGGTCCGCGGAGAGAAGCCTGCTTACTGAGTTTTCGCCGAGGATGCTGGAGTCAATGTGCAGTAGTTTCATAGGATTGGGTGTGAGATGGAAATGGCGCCGGCCTGTTTGATGCCGGTCTGCCGCGGGGCCCGCTTGGGTGAATGGCAGGCTGAAAGTGTTGGTTGGGAACGCTCCTGAGGTGTTGCCGATTTGGAATTTGAGAGCCGGAAATTCGGGATGACGCGGTCAATTAGAGGAGAGCTTTGAGCCGGTCGCGCCGGCCCCAAGCGATGATCGCGGTCAGAACAAGCAGCACGGCGGGCGGAATCGGCGTACCGCCGAGGACGAGAAGATGTGCTGCGACGGCTCCGATCATCGTGCAGACGAGCAAGAGCGCGCCAACGGGGATCGACTTGGGGATCACCAATAGCACGGAAGAGACAATTTCGATCCCGCCGGTGATGTAGCGAAACCATTGTCCGGCTCCCAATTTCGCAAAGGCCGCCACCATGGCTGGCTGTCCTGAGAGCTTGCTAAAGCCTGCTGCTAGGAATGCCAGCGCCACGAGGACTTGCAGCGCCCAGAGAATGGTGTTCGTCGTATTATTTTCTGCTTTCGGAATGGGTGTCATCTTTTGAGGGGCTGAAGGTTTCGAAGGATTCTGCGAGGCGCTTTTTTGCCCGGCGAGGGTTGCCGCCGAACTGGCCGCTATCGCGCGCGTTCAGCGAGAGCGGTGAACAAATGTCGGATAAAAGACATATGTCGTTAAATAGGCTGATTTCCCGTGCCGTCAATGGGGAAAATGAACAAATGTCTGTTTGAGGACAGTTGTCCCTTTTGTTGCCTTTTTTGGCTTGCGGAATAAGCTTCGCCTCAGATGAAGCCAGACACGGACATCGATCCCCGGATCAAACGAACCCGCCAGATGCTCTTCCAGGCGTTGCGAGAGCTGCTACACGACAAGACGTTTGAGTCGATCACCGTGCAGGATATTGCCGATCGCTCCACGGTGAACCGGGGGACGATCTACACACACTTTAAGGACAAGTTTGCGCTGTTGGAGGCGATGATCGAGGAGGACTTTCGGAGCCTTTTCGAGAAGCGGATGGAGGGAGCTTCCGGGATGTGTCGGGGCGGGGTGCGCCAGCTCATCCTGGCGGTGTGCGATTTTCTCGGGGGCATCATGTCGTGCTCAGCGGAGCATCAGCGGCCGTTCGAGCCGATCGTGGAATCGACGGTGCGCACGATCGTGCGGAGCTTTCTGCTGGAGGAGTTGAGCCGGAGCGCGAAGGTCGGTTCGTGTTCCGAGGCGCAGCTCCGCGCTACGGCTGCGAGTTGGGCAATCTGCGGCACCGTCCTGGAATGGAGCCGGACGCGCGCGAATCCTCCTGAAGAACTCGCAGATGCAGTGCTGCCGCTCGTTGCCGCCGGGCTCTTTCTCCCCGATCGCTGACGCGCAAATTACCGCCGAGTGAATCAGGCGTTTTCTGCGGAGTTCACGACCATCTTCCGAAGGCCAATGATGACCGTATCGCAACTCGCACGAGACGATCACCCGCTCCTGATTTCGGTCAGTGATGCAGCAGTAAAACGTTCTGGAGGCTCTCCAACTCGGTTTGGAGGTCGCTGGGGGAGCCTTCGATGCGATGTTCTTCCACAGCCTGGATGGCCCGCGCTACGACGCGTTCATTGGTAGGGACGCGTCCTTCGGCGCGGATCTCCTGCGCCATCTGGACAGCTAGGTGTTCGACACGGCCCTCGGTGAAATGACCGTGGCTTTCGTAGGCGTCGTCGCAATGAATGCGAATCGTGCGGCCTTCCCGGACGACGATGTATTCGAGGCCCTGGGTGCTGTCGGAGACGAGTTGCTCGCCGGCGGGAACGACAAGGGCGATGTTGCCTTCGGCGTCTTTGAACTGAAGCTCGCGCTTCAGGGTTATCATCGTATCCGGGATCGGGATAACCGGAGGAGCAGGTGCGGCCGGCGCGGGCCGCGCGATTGAAGCCGGAGGGGGCGGCGCTGCGTGATCGGCCTCAGCGGTCGTGGTCACCGTGGCTATTTGTCCGCTGAAGAGCCAGTAGGCGCCAAAGAAGACAACTGCAGCGCCGATGACAGCAACGCCGATGCTAATCGAGTTTTTCACGCGAGCATTTCAGAAACCGAGGTTCGGCCTACGGGAACGTTGAGAGTCCCCTGGCAGACGTGTGTCGGCAACCGCAAAGGCAGAGGTTCCCTGAAAAAGCAAGGGGTGTGAAAAACAGCGACCATCACCGGCAAAGACGGAAGTCTTCACTGGATCAAACGCGATTCCCACTGACGCGGCTTCGCTTACGCGACGCTCTTCGCCTGCTGGATTCCCGACTTCGACGTCTTGAGACGGGCGAGGATCTTTTCCACAGCAGCCTCGGCGGTGAGGCCGTGCTTTTTGCGCAGGATGTCCACCGCGCCGTGCTCGATGAATTGATCGGGCCATCCAATTCGGACGACGGGAGTCTTGATATCCGCATCGTTGAGATGCTCGATGACGCCGCAGCCAAAGCCGTTGTGGAGGACGTGATCTTCCAGAGTGCACACCACCTCGGCGCCGCGGGCAAAGAATTCGATGGTGGCTGTGTCGAGCGGTTTGATCCAACGCGGGTTGATCACCGCTGCGCTGACGCCCTGGGCCTCGAGCAAATCGGCGGCTTTTTCCGCCATCTGGCACATGCCGCCCAAACCGAAGAGGGCGACTCGCGCCGGGCTCTGCGCGCCGTGGCGCACGACCTCGGCTTTGCCGATCTCGAGGATCTTCGGCTGCGCCTTGGGTTGGACGCCCGTGCCAATGCCGCGTGGGTAGCGAATTGCGATGGGGCCTTCCTGGTAGTGGGCCATGGTCCACAGCATATCCACGAATTCATCTTCATCCTTGGGCTGCATGTGGACGAGATTTGGAACGTGGCGCAGGTAGCCGATATCGAAGAGGCCGTGATGGGTGGGGCCGTCGTCGCCGCTGAGACCGCCGCGATCCATGCAAAGCGCCACATTCAGGTTTTGCAGCGCCATGTCATGAATGATCATGTCATACGCGCGCTGCATGAAGGTGCTGTAGATGGCCAGGAAGGGCTTAAAGCCCTGGACGGCGAGACCGCAGGCAAAAAGCGCGGCGTGCTCTTCCGCGATGCCGACGTCGAAATAGCGGTCGGGATGTTTGGCCGCGAAATTGACGAGGCCCGTGCCCGTGGGCATGGCGCCGGTGATCGCGCAGATCTTGTTGTTGGTATCGGCGAACTTGGCGAGGGTCTTGCCGAAAAGCTCGCTGTAGGTGGGGCTGTTCGTGGAGGCGGTGGCGCCGGTCTTCGGCTCGAATTTTCCGTGGCCGTGGAATTTGTCCGGTTTCTCCAGCGCAGGGGCGTAGCCTTTTCCTTTCTGCGTGAGGATGTGGAGGAGCACCGGCTCGTTCTGCGTCTTGAGAAATTCGAAAGTCTTTGTGAGCAGGGGAATATCGTGACCGTCGATCGGGCCGTAATAGCGCAGGCCGAGATCCTCGAAAATCACGCTGGGCAGCAGCAGATTCTTTACGCCCGCCTCGATCTTGTGGGCGAAGTTCTTGGCAAACTTGCCCCCCAGCATTTCGACAAACTGTGCCGCTTTTTCGTGAAGATGGGCGTAGGTCGGGTGGGTGGTGATCTTGTTGAAATAGGTGGCGATGGCGCCGACGTTCTTGGCGATCGACCATTCGTTGTCGTTGAGAACTACGATGAATTTCTTCGTGGAATCGGCCACGTTATTGAGCGCCTCGTAGCTGACGCCGCAGGTAAAGGCGGCGTCGCCCGCGATGCAGACGACATGCTCGTCGCTTCCGCGGCGATCGCGTCCCACGGCCATGCCGAGCGCCGCGCTCAGGGCCGTGCCCGCGTGGCCGGCGCCATAGCAGTCGTGCTCGCTCTCGGAGCGCAGGAGAAAGCCGTTCAGCCCATTGTATTGGCGCATCGTATCGAAACGCGCGCGCCGCTCGGTGAAGAGCTTGTGGACATAGCCCTGGTGCGAGACGTCGAAGACGAACTTGTCCTTCGGCGTATCGAAAACGCGGTGCAGGGCGATCGTGAGTTCCACGACGCCGAGATTCGGCCCGAGATGGCCGCCCACAGATTTCGGATTTTCCTCCGAGAGCACGCGAACGAGCTCGTCCCGCACCTCCTGGGCAAGTTGGGGAAGATCGTTTTCACTGAGCGCCTTGATATCGGCGGGCAAGTTGATGGTGGGAAGGATCGGCGTCTGCATTTGGAAAGTGAGGGTGTTACGAAAGTTTTCGGGAGTCGGATGCCCGCAGGTCGCTTCTGCGGTTCTGTTTGTGCTTAGAACAGAGAAACTTCTTCGCGTGAAGCGGGAGGAGCCGCTTTCTTTTCGGGCTCAAATTCTTCGAGTTGAGCCTCGCCCGCGGCGTTGCGGGCGATGATTTCGATGCGTTTTTCGGCGCTTTGCAGCTTGGTTTCGCACACCTTCACCAGTTTTGTGCCCTCTTCATAGCGGAGGAGAAGGTCTTCCAGAGGGAGCTTGTCGGACTCCATTTCCTGCACGATAGACTCAAGCCTTTCGATGGCAGTTTCGAAGGTTTGTTCGTTGGGTTTGGCGGCGGCGGTGGGTTTGGCAGGCATGCGGGTCGTCCCGAAATCTAATTCTGGAAACTCAAAACACTCAACACTTAACACGGTTTGCAAATTTTGGTCAGTCTTCGTGGGCAGTCCAGCGGTCCCGATCGCTGTAATAGATGCATTGTCCATCCATCGGGAGCGCCTTGGCGGCATGGAGGGGAAAGTCGCGCACATTCACGTTGCGGGTGATGAATGGAGCCCACTCCCGGTATTCGCCGCTCACGATATCGCCAATGAACGCGCCATTTCCGGAAACTGGCGTCAGGTAGAGGCCCACGATCTGTCCCTTGAGCTGATCGTAATCGTTCAACTGGATGTAGGCCTTGGTGGTCATCGGCAGCCAAAGGCTCCGGCGGTCTGCGTACCAGGCGACGGCCCAGGGCATATCCGACATGATCATCTCGTCAGACCGGGTCCACTCCGCAAGAATGGCGATATATGGCGGGATGTAGGGCGGCCATTGCACCCGGCTCTTGGGCGGCCCGATCATGTCCAGGAAATTGTCGATGAAGGGCAGCGCCGAGATCAAATAGATGGTTACAAGGAAGGCGCGCCGGAAGAATTCGCCGTGGATTTCCAGCCGTGTCCACATGACCATGATAAAGGCGAGGCCATAGAAGGTCATGAGGGGAATGAAAAGCACGTGGAGATCGTTGGCCCGCACGCCTTCTTTTTCCGGCATGCCAAAGACGGACATGCCCACCACGGCAAATATCCATAGCAGCGCAATCGCCCAACGCATATCTGCGGTCTCCTTTCGCCGGAAAGGATGAAGGAGCGCCACAAAGAATACCGGGGCCGGCAGGACCTTGCCGAGGAATTCGAAGATCTTTCCCAACTGATCCAGCACCGCCGCCTGAACCTTGCGCCGATAGATCCGCGGCGTCACATCGGCCAAAGGCAATTCCATGGAGCGCATGATCTCGCTCTCACTGGCGCGAACGCCCTCCAGGCCGGAATACCAGCCGATTCCCACGGGGCTGCCGCAAACGGCGTAGTTTCGCGCCATCCAGGGTCCGTAGAAGACGAGGAAGATCGCCGCCAGAATTCCCGCTTCGCGCCCGAGCGGGCGAAAGTAAATGACGACGAAGAGAATGACGCCTGCCAAAATCCAGATCGTGAGTCCGTGCGTGAGCGCAAGCAGGGAGAAGAGAACACCGGTGGCGATGATCCATTTGATGGGCGAGCGGCTTTCATTCTTCGCTTCCACCGCCCTGAGCAGAGTGTGCATGCCGCCGCTGAAGAGGAGCAGCATGAGCATTTGTGGGAGGCCCGAGATGGCGAAATTCCAGAAGGCCTGGCAAAGCAGCAGCAACCCCATCCCTAAGACTGCGAGCCGATCATCGAAAAGCCTCTTTGCCGTGAAGTAATTCACCAGCACGGCAAGGAGGAAGAAGATGACCTGAGTGAACGCGATGATGCGGTCGTAAGCGAAGATGATCCCTTTCTTCGTCATCGTTTCGTCGTAAACGAAGCGCGAGAAAAACTGAACATTCACGCTCAATTTGCGCAGGGCGTCATTAACGGCATCCGATGCCTTGAAAACCCACGCGTTGATGAATGGAGACAGCGGGGCGTGGTACGTATCCGGCGTACGGTCGATGGGAAATTGGCGGCCATGCTGCTCCAGTTGCCAGAGAGCGGCAGGGCGGACCATCTTCGTCGAGAATCCGTTCCCTCGCTGGATTTCCCGCGCGATCTGGGCCTGTTCGATGGCTTTTTCGTGAGAAAGCCCGCGGAAACCGTTGGGAGACTGGGAGATGATGGGGATCGTGACGTCGAAGAACCACATCCCGAGCATGAATGCGATGGCGGCGAGGAGAATCGCCAGCTTGACCCAGCTCACGAGGCCTCCTTGTTCCAGCCGGTGGATGAAGCCCTGCACGTGAACGTCCGAGACCCTGTGCGACCTCATGAGCCAGTAGGCGAGGCCGGCAAGGACAATCAGGATGCCGAAAAAAATGAAAAAGCCCCAACTCGTTGCTGCGAGGACGGGGGAGGCAGCGTGAAAAAGGTCAAACGCCATTGGATTCGGGGGCGCTGCCATCGGGAGCGGAGTCGGGTTTCAATTCTTTGAGCTTGCGGTGGAGGGTGCGGCGGCTGATTCCCAGCTTTTTTGCAGCCTGGGTGATGTTTCCGCCCGTTTCTTCGAGGGCCTGGACGATGAGCCGGTGCTCGGTGTCGTGCAAATTGAAACGACCGCCTTTCGCCGGTAGAAATTTGGTGGAAATGGATGAAGACGAGCCGGATGCAGGGGCTTCACGGATCTCGGGAGGCAGATTCCTCAAGCCGATTTTTGGACCGGAGGTCATGACGACGCAATTCTCGATGACATTGCGGAGCTTCCGCACGTTGCCGGGCCAGTCGTATTTCAGGAGCGCTTCCATGGCCTCAGGGGTCATCTCCGGCACGGGCTTGTTGTTCTCCTCGGCAAAGGTCTTCAGGAACGCGTGAACGAGGACGGGGATGTCCTCTTTCCGCTGGCGGAGGGGAGGCATGGTCAGCGTCACCACGCTGAGACGGAAAAAAAGGTCATCACGGAATTTGCCTTCGCCCACCAGCTTCTCGAGGCTCTTGTTCGTCGCGGCCACCAGTCGCACATCCACCTTGATGGGAGAATTGCCGCCCACACGCTCAAAGGATCGCTCTTCGCCAAGCACACGCAGCAGCTTTACCTGGGTGGCGGAATCGATCTCACCGATTTCGTCGAGGAAGATGGTCCCGCCATTCGCCTGCTCGAAGCGCCCGATACGGCGCTCCATCGCGCCGGTGAACGCGCCCCGCTCATGCCCGAAGAGCTCGCTCTCCAGGAGCTGCGGGGAAAGGGCTGCGCAGTGCACGGTGACGAACTTCTGCTTTGGCCGCCCACTCAGCGCATGAATGGCCTGCGCGGCGAGCTCTTTGCCCGTGCCGCTTTCTCCCTGAATGAGCACCGTGGCGCGCGTCGGCGCGACCTGCTGGATGGTGTCGAACACCTCGTGCATCGCTGCGGATTCGCCAAGCATCCGCTCCAGGCCATAGCGCTTTTCCACCTGTTGCTTGAGCTCCACCACCTCCTTCTCCACTGCCTTGCTGTGCAGGGCGCGCCGGATGAGAATCTCGAGCTTGTCAATATTCAGCGGCTTCGTGACGAAATCGTAAGCGCCACGCTTCATCGCTTCGACGGCGGCGTCCACCGAGCCGTAGGCGGTCATCATAATGATGATCGGCGGATGCGGCAGGGCCAGGATTTTATCGATGAGGATCATTCCGTCCTCGCCGGCGAGCCGTAGATCCGTCAGCACGAGATCCACGTTTTCGCGCCCGAGCACGGACAGCGCGCCCCCGATATCGGCGGCGATATAGACATCGAAGCTGTCCTCCAGCGAAGCGCGCAACCCTTCGCGGGTGTGCTTTTCGTCGTCTACGATGAGGATGGTCGGGTTCACTGGAATGAAAGGAGCCGAGACATCTAGCGGGGGTTCCCTCGGCTGGCAAGGCCCGGAACGGAAAGAAGTGTGCCAAATTGCCGCAGGCGATTTGCCCCATCAAGACCGCTTTCACCGGACTTCCGTCGCCCGTGGAATTCGCGCCAGAAACGGCGGAAGCGACTCAGCCGTGGCTACTTCATGAGATTGACATCGAGGCCGAAGAGCTTCCACTTTGACGATTCGAAGTAGAACTTCATGGAGAAGACCGTGCGGTAGGGTTGGGTGGCGCACGCGCCGCTGACGATCAGCAAACCGTCCGCGTCGATCGCCGGGGGCTTTTCGTAGACTGGCTCGGCGTTCTCGATGCCACCGAGGCGAAATTGATTTTGGACAAAGGGCAGGAAGGCTTTCTCCAACTGCTCCGGCCCGACCTCTTCCTTCCATTTATCCGCGATCGAATTGTAAAAATCGAGGAAGGACCGCTTCGCAACGGCTTGATCGAAGGCGACCAAATTCTCCCGCACCAGGCGCCGCACTTCCTGCTCGTCGGGCAGGGGAAACTTGGCGATCCGGGAGGGAGCCGGCGTGGCGATGACTCTCGCGACTTCCTTCTTCAGTTCTTGAAACTTTTGCTCCGCGGCCTGGTTGTTTTGAAGTTCGTTGGGCGCCTGGATGTCCTTGTTTTCGGTCAGCGTTCCACTTTTGACTTCCGTAAAGGGATTTTCCGAAAGGCCCGTTGCAGGGTTTTTGGGAGTGTGAATGCTGAAAATGCGCCATTCCCCGGTGTCTTCCGTCAGGACAACGGCCAGGGCGATCCGGCCACCCGACTTTGTGGAAATGTTCATTTCAAGACTGGCGCTGCTCCCTTCGATCTTCGGCGAATCGGGGAGGATGTAGGCGGCATCGGAAAGCCCGAGTTTGCGGACGCCAGCTTCGAAGGATTTCTCGCTTTGGTCCGCTTGAAATCCGAAGGCGGTGCTCTGGTAGGCTTGTTCCAATTTCCCAGCAGCGATTTGTTCGAAGAAAATGCGCGCGGTTGTGGCCGGATCCGCCTTCTTTCCGCAGCCTGCCATGAAGAGCGCAGTTGCGGAAAAGAGGCATTGAAGGAGAGCCCGAACGCAGGCCCGAACAGACGAAGACCGCATGAGGCTAAGCGCTGAGTTCCAACATCCGGCGAATGGGCAATTCGGCGCGCGCCCGAATGGCCTCGGGAATGATGATCTCGGGCTCGAGATTCAACAGAGCGGAGTGAAGTTTCTCCAGCGTGTTCATTTTCATGAACCGGCAATCGGCACAGGCGCACTGGTCGGTCGGGCCGGGGATGAAGGTCTTGCCCGGGAGTTCGCGGCGCAGCCGGTGCAGCATTCCGGATTCGGTGACGATGACGAAGGCATCCGCCTTTGCGTCCCGGCAGTAAGTGATCATCTTCTCCGTGGAGCAGACTTCATCCGCCAGCAGCCGCACGGCATGCGTGCACTCGGGATGCGCGACCACGAGGGCGTCGGGCCATTCCGCCTTGATGCGATCGATGGAGTTCCGGGTGAACTCGACATGCACGTAGCAGTTGCCTTTCCAGAGTTCCATCTTGCGGCCGGTCTGCTCCATGACCCATGCGCCGAGATTCTGGTCGGGCACGAAGAGGATGTTTCGATCCTTCGGCGCGGCCTGCACGATTTTCACGGCATTGCCGCTCGTGCAGATGACGTCGCTCAATGCCTTCACGCCGGCGCTGCAATTGATGTAGGCAATAACGTAGTAGTTTTGGTCCACATGCGCCTGCAGATAAGCGTCCAGCTTGTCCGCGGGGCAGGAATCGCTCAAAGAGCAGCCGGCATCGAGATCCGGCAGCACGACGCGCTTCTTCGGATTCAAAATCTTCGCGGTCTCGCCCATGAAATGCACTCCGCAGAAGGCGATGACGTCGGCATCGGTCTTCGCCGCCTGGTAGCTCAGCCCCAGCGAATCTCCCACGAAATCGGCGACTTCCTGGATTTCCTTTATCTGATAATTATGCGCGAGAATGACGGCGCGGCGCTCCTCCTTGAGAGCGCGAATTTCTTCGACGAGATCGAGTCCGGTGATTGGCATGGGAGACAACTTTCTCACCGCCCGCCGCCGCAATCAACGAAATGCGCACCACAGAGGGTTTTTAACCGCAGATTTCGCAGATGGGCGCAGATGGATGAAGGCGGGGCGCAATCGGCGAGGAAGAGGCGAATTCGGCGTTTTTGTTGACGACAAATTCGTCGGGAGATCTCATGGGAGAAGTCCGCGGAATGCTAAATGTCGAGGGAGCACGCCGCAGGGCGGAATGATCATTCAGTAAAACCATGCCCGGAAAATATCTGTGCCCATCTGTGTCATCTGTGGTAAAAAAATCAGTAGCGACGCTTCAGAGCGCATGTGACGCCTCCAGTCCTTTTTAACCACAGATGGCACAGATGGGCACAGATGTTCTGAGGTGATGCGTCATCTCGATGGAAGGAGTGTGGGAAAAGGGTCGGGCGATTGCGTCAACTAATCCCGGCATTTGGCGAAGGAATTTTCGTGGTCCAAAGACATCATCCACTCCGTAAAATCTATGCCCATCTGTGTCATCTGTGGTTAAAAATCACGAGAAATTGGTCACACGTTTGATCTCGAGCTTGGCGTATTTGAAGTTGAGCAGCAATGCGGTGCGCAAGCCGGTGATGTTGAGATAGCCGAGCATTTGCGCAAGGTGACTGTCGTTAAAGGAGGTAGCCACTTTCACATCCACAATGACGCGTTCATTGACGATGAGATCTGGGATCAGGACACCGATGTGCTGACTGTCGTAGAAGACATTGTGGGATTTTTGCTGTTCGCACTGGAGGCCCTGTTTGCGCAGTTCAATCACAAGCGCCCGTTCATAGAGTTTCTCGTCGAGGCCAGGTTTCAGCGTGTTGAGAATCTTCATCGCTGCGCCAATGATCACCTTTGATAACTCGACATTGTCTGGATCCATTTTGGTGAAAAGAAGCTAACCACAGATTTCGCAGATGGGCACAGATATTCTGATGACGCGTCATCTCGGCGGAAGCGCAAGCGATTACGCCAGCCATGGATGAGAACGCGAAGACTTTGAATCGTAAAGGGGCTGACGCTACAAGGTTTTCCTGAGCACAGAGACGAGCAGAATTTCATGCAAAGTCTTATGCAAGCCTTGAATCTGGAAGAGGATTTTTCTCTTCTTCAACTCCGTAATACCTGCGCCCATCTGCGTAATCTGCGGTTAAAAGAAACGTAGAATCGCAGGAGGAAATTTTGAAAACGTTCAGCCGGCGTAGTCCAGATTCTGGTCTGATTTACTTCACTCTGCGGTAAGTTCGTACCAGAGGGTCTTGTGGGCGGGGCCGATTTCGAGGGTGTTGTCCGGGAATAGGACTTCTTCGTGGCGTTGGCCGCGTTCGTCGAGGGCGTAGGCTTTCCACTTTCCGTCGGCGGGGAGGCGGACTTTTGCGGGGACCCCTTCGGTGAGCGAGGGGGCA
>Ga0206949_1311_pt1 | contig 12502 bp, 6 predicted proteins | sample Alteio_BWOrgHeat_40_FD_153240 | JGI IMG/M metagenome (GOLD analysis project Ga0206949, IMG submission 153240) | Enriched cells from forest soil in Barre Woods Harvard Forest LTER site, Petersham, Massachusetts, United States -... | ecosystem: Environmental > Terrestrial > Soil > Temperate forest > O...
GACCGGCCGATCCGTCAGATACTGCCGCCAAGTGCTGGTCCAACGCTGCGGTCGGTAACCTACTGCGAATCGATGCTCGTATCCGCCAGGAGCCAGATGGCGGAGCATGTATTTGTAAGTATTGTCATGCCACGCCATCGCCCGATTCCGCCAGGCCGGCGTCCACCAAGCGGGTGGAAATTGATCCCACATCGAGAAGATATAGCCCTGCATCACGGGCATCTCCATGTGGCCTTCGTCGCCAATCTCCGTCATCGATCCATCCGGCTCCGTCCCCAGTGTCATCCAGCGTTCATAGCCCTGCCTTACTTCGCGCTCGATTCGTTGGCCGCCGTAAAATTCCTGAATATAAGGAGCAATGCAGGCAAATGCGTAAAGTCCGCCGTTGTTATGATTAAAGACCGTCTCACGCGCCTGCCGCCACCAGGCCGTGCTGTATTTCTCAAGGCAGAGAAGCTGCACCCGGGCGAGCGTGAGTGATGGAATTTGATCGACTGCCTCGGGTCGCGTCTGCGCCAGATCGGAGAGATCTTCCATCGTCGTCAGCCATGCATTTGCCGGACTGAAGGTGAAGAGGTTCTCGACCTCGTAGGGAGACTGCGCGGCGTCCTGGAAGAAGTTCAACGACCAGTCGTCCATGATTTCCGCCCATCGCTTGAGATACTCCGGCTTGGGCGAAGCGCGGTAAGATTGAAGGAGCGGCCAACTGCACTGGCCGACCTGTGCGAGGCGTTCGGTATCGGCCATCGCGGATCCCCTGCCTTTTGCGTCTTCCGGGAGATCGATCCAATGGATCTCGCCCGGCGTATAGCGGATCGAGCGCGCTTCACCCGCGGTAATGGTCGTCATGATCCCGTGGATCAAATCGTCGCCATTCGAACGATAGGTGACGAAGTCGCCGTGAAGCGACACGTGCCGGTTGACCTTCGCCATTTTGGCAAACCAGGCTTTCTTCCAAGCGTCCAGCGCAGCGCCGTATTTACCGGCGGTGTAAAGGCGAAAGGCTTCGGCAAGCTCCGGCGCATTCGGATCGAGCAGCGGAAAGAATCCACGGGCAAACGCCTCGACCTGCGCCGGAGAATCCCGCTCGGCGAACGCCTTAAGCCGGCGTTCGGCATCGGCGGGCGGACGGCTTGCGTCGGCATTTAACAGCCACGACATGGGAACCCAGTCCGGCGCCTTCTCGGGAATCGCAGTGCCAGCAACGGGACTGCCCGGCCCGGGAGTAAAGGTGAAGACTCCTTTCGGATAAGTCGTGGAGTCATAATACTGCCACTTATCGGCCCAGACTACTTTCCGATCGGCGCCCAGCGCGGAAACCACTCGATGGCCTTTATCCAGATAGAAGTGCGAAGGATAGCGCGAGGCATAAAGCACGATCTTATCGATGGCCATCGCCTGACCGAGATCGACCTCAAACCAGGGGTTCCAATAGTGGGTATTGTCCTTGGGATCGGTGTAAGCCGACCACTGCTGGGAGCGATGAGTGATATCGGTATCGCCGTTGGTCAGATCATTGGCGGCGCGTCCTCCGTGAAGGATGGTGTTTTCGCGCGTCGGCGCCTTGTTGTCGTCCTGTGCCATCACCGTTCCGGAGATCATCTCCGGATGCTTCAACACGACATTGCGGCCTCCGCTGTAAATTTCGATCTCCTGAAACTCCATGGCGAAACCGGTGGGATTATCGACGCGGATGTATCGGGCGGTGACCGCCGCAAGAGCAGAGGATGAAGTGAGGAGAAGAAAAAAGAGCGGACGGAGATTCATGGATGGGGAGAGCTTTAGATAGGATGCGGGGAATGAGGAAAAGTTAGCTGGAGGATTCGCGGTGTGAGAATTCTTCCAAGTGCACGCCGCGATTCTCAACGCAGGGATGACATTACGCCAGTGCGCACGTGCAAGGCGCCTTCCAAAAATACTGTCATCTTGAGCGCAGTGAGGCGAGTTTTGCGAGCCGAACGGAGTCGAAAGATCTCCAATATCATGTGTTCGTCTAAAGCAATCATTTCCTACAAAAGCGCGCCATTGACGCCGCAAACTTCGATTGTTTTACCTTCAGCAGCCGAAGTCAGGATACCGGTTCGGATGAGGCATCTACACGGGACGTGACAGATGCCCAGACGATCAACGGTCTCGCAAGTTCGGCATCAACTGCTCGTTGTAGACTTTCGACCCCGATGAACGTCACGTGCTCGCAGACTCCGTTGCTAATGACATGTTCTGCAAAGGCGTTTTAGAAGAACACATGATATTGGAGATCTTTCGACTCCGTTCGGCTCGCAAAACTCGCCTCACTGCGCTCAAGATGACAGCAGCTTTTGGGTCGCAAGCGAGCTTCGACGTCGGCCAAAATGGCACGTTTATAGTTCTATGACGTAGCTTCCCGGACGACAATCGGAACTTCAGCCTACCAACTCCTTCACGATCCCATTCGCCTCGCCGCCCTGGAAGTTATCCGGCAGCTTCACGCCCATGGCGCCGAACATGGTCTGCCAGAGATTTCCGAGCAGCATATCCTTTTTCATGATGTGCCCTTGATGGTGGATGCCGAGCTTCTGGCCGCCGACGAGCATGGTGGGGAGATCGGTCCTGTTGTGAGCGTTCACGGTGCCCCCGGAACTTCCCCACACGAGCATGGTGTGATCGAGCAGCGTTCCGTCGCCTTCCTTCACGCCTTTGAGCCGGTCGATGAAGTAGGCCCAGTCTTCCGCGTACCACGTGTCCACCTGGGTGAGCCACTTGAGCTTGTCCGGATCTTCCCCGTGATGCGTCATCGTATGATAGTCGTAGGGGCAGCCCATGAATCCGTAGGTATAAGTTCCATCACTTAGATCCATCCTCGGCTTGTAGCCGATGACCCGGGTGCTATCCGTCTGAATCGCCAGGGTGATGACGTCATACATGAGCCGTTGATAAGTCCGGTAGTCGAACTGGCGGCCTCCACGCGAAGTGGGATCGAGCGCCTGCGGATCCTTGCCAAAGTCGAGCGGCTCGACGGTGGGTTTGGGTTTGTGCAGCCACTCGAGGTCGGTGGCCATACGCTGCTCCACGTCCCTCACCGAGGTAAAATACTCGTCGAGCTTGCGCTTGTCATCCTTGCCGAGTTTCGCGCTGAGACTCTTCGCCTCTTCGCGCACGGCATCGAGCACGCTCCCGGTCCGGCCGGCGCCGGCTTCCCTCGCGGCAAGTTCCGCCGGACTTTCGGCGCGAAAAAGACGGTCGAAAATGATGTGAGGCCGGTTCTCCGAAGGGATCGGCGTGCCGCTTCGCGTCCACGACGTGCTGTTGTCCTGCGGATTCCCAAAACCGGTGCCCCGCTTGATGCCGAGCACCAGGGACGGGAACCGCGTCTTTTTGCCGACAGCGTCCGCCAGTTCCTGGTCGCAGGAAATGCGAAGCTTGGCATCCGCCGTGTGCGTGGAACAGCCCGTGAGAAAACTGCGATCTCCCTCATGTCCTCCGCCATGGCTGAGCGTCATGCCGCTGATGATGGTGAACTCATCCCGGAGACGGGCGAGCGGTTCGAGGATCTTCGTCACCGTATAGTTCTTTCCGGTATCTGGCGGCGTAAAATCGCGTCCATTGACCCCCAGCCCCCAGTAACAGAAGATCGAGCGGCGCGGCCTCTCACTCTCGGCAATGCCGCCTGCCGTTCCTGCCGCCCGCGCGAGCGAAGACATGCACTCCAGCCAGGGGAGCCCGAGCGCGACACCGGCGCCGCGGAGGAAAGCCCGGCGGCTCACTTGATGATGGTGAAGGATATTCATAATGAGGCGGGGCGGGCTTAAACTATCGGGATTGAAAGGGCGTGGATGCGGCGATGGCTTGCACGAGAGTCTGGATCTTATAGCCATCCGAGGTGAGCGCGGCGGTTACCTGGTCGACGGTCTCGTGGTCCACATAACCTACCGGGCGGCAGAGCGCATAAGTGAGCATCTTGGTTACAAAGGCGTGCGCAAACTTATCTTTCTCGGCCAGCAAAGCCGCCTTGTAAGTCGCAAGATCGTGAAACTCACGGCCGGACTTCAACTTCCCGCTGGGATTGATCGCCGGAGCGGCGCCTCCTCGAATGCCCTCGCCGTTCTGCTTCGTGCGCCACCCGCCGATCGCATCGTAGTTTTCGAGGGCGAGCCCATAGGAATCCAGCTTGTCGTGACAGCTTGCGCAATTCGGCTCGTTGCGATGGCGTTCCAGACGCTCGCGCACGGAAAGGTTCTGTCCGGCGGCGTTCGGCTGAATCGCGCCGGCATTGGGCGGCGGCGGCAGCGGCGGATCGTCCAGCAACTGTCCCCTCACCCATGCCGCCCGGCGCACGGGAAGCGTGCGGGTGCCATCCGCGAGCAACGTGAGCAACCCCGCCATGCCGAGGACGCCGCCGCGATGCACTTCCGGCCCGATCGAGACCGGCCGAAAGTCGGCGCCTTTCACATCCTTGATTCCGTAGTGCTTCGCGAGGCGCTCGTTCACCATCACGAAATCGGAATCGAGAAAGTTCGTGACGGGCAGATTCTTTGAGAGCACCTCCTGGAAAAAGGCGATCGGCTCCGCGCTTTCCGCCAGCTCCAGATCGTGATCGTAGCCGTTGTATTCCTTCGGGTCCGGCTTCACGCTTCCGAACTCCCGGACACCGAGCCATTGGCCGGCGAAGTTCTCCACGAAATGACGCGCCTTCGGGTCCGCGAGCATCCGCGACACCTGCGCGCGAAGGACCGCCGGAAACTTGAGTTGCCCACTCGCCGCGACCTTGAACAGTTCGGTATCCGGCATCGTGCTCCATAGGAAATAGGAGAGCCGGTTGGCGAGTTCGAAGCCAGTCAGTGGCCGAGCCGCTTGCTGGGGAGTATCGGGCTTCGGTTCCTGGAGGAAGGTGAAGCCCGGCGAACAGAGCATCACCTGCAAGCCCATGCGCAGAGCGTCGCGAAATGGCAGTTGGCGTTTCTGCATTCCGTCCGTGACGACATGCACGAGGCGTTCAATCTCGTCCGCCTGCACAGGCCGCCGATAAGCGCTCGCAATGAAGTGGGTGAATACGGCGCGCGCGCCCGCCTCATTCTGCGGGGTCGCATCCGTGAGCCCGATGGCCACATGGCTGGCCGGCGGCCATTCCAGAATCGGGCCCTCGACTTCGATGGTCTGCAAAAAGAGCCGCGGCACTTTTGCCATGTCGTACTGCGGATCGGGAATCTGGCTCGGACCGTGGTAGTTGTTGAACATGTTGTCCACAAGCGCCGCTCCCTTTTCCCGCAGGGGAGCGATTTCCGACTCCGGCGCATGGGCCGCCAGCGCCTTTTCGAGCGCCTTGGAATTCTCGCCTTGCTCCCGGAAGAATTTGCTCTCCTCGGGATTATTAATCTGGGTCGTGAGGCCATTCCAGGCGATCGACATGCTCGGCTTTTGCTCGCCCACTCCCGCTTGCAAAAACACGGTGGTCTCCACCACCTCAGGCTTCTCCAGCGTCCCTTTAATTTCTACGTAGTGCTTCGATTCGTTGGGCGAATTCGCGGCCCACGTCAGCCGCAACCGGATCGGTTCTCCGCGTTCGCCGGGGAATCCTCCTGCCTTTATCCGAATGCGATAGTACCCATCCTGAGTGACGATCTTTTCCACGCCATACAAGGCGGAATTGATGATCGGACTATGCATGAATCCGAAACCCGTCTTGTTATGATCGTAGTTGCCCTGCGACCACACCTCCACGCCGCCGTCGCGGATCTTGAACGGGACGTAACCTCGCTGAACCTGGGTTTTGGTTTTGATGTTCGGGACGTTCAGCGTTTCCGACGCGTTCTTCAACGTGGACGCCTTCACAAACTCGTCCTTCTTCACCTCCGGCGGCGCATCCAGAATCGCTCGCTTCGCGATGGCATCTGCTACCGCAAGATATTGCTCCATCTGCGTTTCATCGAAGAAGAGCGCGGATGCCATGCGATCGAATCCCTCCGCCTTGCCATCGGCCGGAAGCTGTTCGCGAATCTGCTTCACGAATTCCGGATCCAGACGGAGCAGATCGCCCACCGTATTGGCATATTCGTCCCGATTCAGCCGCCGCATGAGGCTCCGGCCCCCCGCTACTCGGGCTTCGTGCTCGGCGCGCTTCAGCTCGGCGCCGATCCATTCCACGACAGCGGAAGCCACTTTCGGATCTGGCTGCGGCTCCTTTTCCGGCGGCATCTCGCCGAGATTCATCCGGTCCGTGACCTCGTGCCACATGTCGGCGTTCTTCCCTTCCAGAAAATTGCCGCCGACGTTGTCGAGGCGCAGACCCGCCTTTTGCGTCTTCGGCCCGTGGCATTTAAAGCAGTTCGCCTCAAGGAATTGGGAGACGTTTGGCGGCAGTTTCGCCGGGACTTCAGCGGACACCGTGACGGCGCACAGCAGAGAGGGAATGAGAAGGTGGCGGATTGGGGGCATCACAGGTCCTTTGCAGAAGACCCGCTCGAAGGGGAAGCTTTAGGGGGAAATGCGACTCGTTTTGGATCGAAGGCTTCAGCCAATCCGGGTGGCCCGGAGGGCCATAAGATGGTAGCCATTCCTCCGGCGAGGAACGAGCGACACCACCGGATCCATCGCCTACACGGGATGCGCTGCGGCAGGCGATCGAGAAGCATTCCAAATCAGGATCGAACGCAAAGTGCATGAGCGGCGGCGGCGGAAGACCCGCCCGCGGACACCCCCGTCTGGGAAGGGGGACCTTGCCGAACGCCGCCGCGTTCGCCTTCGGGCTGCTGCGCAGGCTATGTCCCTCCGCTCCATTCCCTCCCAAGTGCGTTACGCAGGAGAACCTGCCGTAACGAGCCCATAGAGAGCATCTCTCAAACTTGGCCGCCCAGTCGAATGCCACGCCTAAATAGCGCAAACTTTGCGCATTCTTACCGACGAACGGAAGCCTCAGGGCGTCTACGCGGGAAATCGATTGAACAGGGAGCTCACAAAAGCTTTTAACTTATTGACCTTCCCTTTTTTCGGCGAGCCAACATGCGCGGACTCTCCTCTTTGGGCATCGCCCTGGCCTGCCGCAGCCATGGCGCTGGCGAGGGCTTCTCTGGAGGCTGCGATTTCCGCGTGAAGCTCGGCAACCTCTTTTGAAAGGAACTGGATGTCTTCACCGATCTTATTGATCGCGAAATCTTGATTTTCGTCAGGCATGGCGCTTACCGACTGAATCGGCTGTGCCCCGGTCCTGGCGCTTTTCTTCTCTCCGCGAATCCCGGACGGCTTCCTCTCTTTCGAGAGGGTGGTGTACTTCCGCTTGCCAGTTTGGAGCTTCTTTGTGCGAGCCATTCGTGTGGTGTTTTTTCTCAGCGGTTGCAGACGATATCCTCCTTGATCGCATTTCGCAACAAGCGCGAGTGATTAAAGAAAAGTAACATGCTTCTAATTTTCAATATCTGCCATTATTTCCATATTCCTTCGAAATAAGTCTGCAATTTGGCCGTGGAGAACCTAGTAGATTGCGAGGACTCTCTGCGCCTCGACCGGGTTCGAATCCATACACTTACATGTATGCTTGAAGTCTTTTGTTAAACGCCATGTTAGCAGAAGAATCCTCCCTGTTAAGGTGAGCGAATGGAATACGCAACGAAACGAAACGCACGCCTTCCCATTTCCCGCAAAGACGATCCTCCCTCTCCGGGGTTACACTCGCGGGCCTGCAAGCCTCCTGCCGTCTCGCAATTCGCAGCACTCGGGCGGCCAAAATGTCGCTGCGTCGTCGGACGCGATTCCGTTTCGCACAATGACATATTGCAAATCGCTCATTACCCGCGCTTGTAACTTCCGAGCAATTCACCCCCTCTTTTCCGGACTAACAATCGCACTTAGCGTTCGGAACCTCATATCCACCGCGCTTTATATCACTGGATGCGACACGAACACGCCTCGCCAGACAAACACAAACCAATTCCTCATAGTCAATATTGCTAGTCTAAAAAATACTGGAAGTTAGCAGAATTTCAAAAGAATCCTCCGACAGGAACCCGCGACGGATTCATGGAAATCTTCGTCTTGGCGGGAGATTTTCCAAGCTCTCAAAAAGACCATATCCAAATTCGTGAGGGATGCGGATTCTACCGATCTCCGCGTTTCTCTTCCTCGGCCATTCATCAAGCGTCGACAGCATTGATTTTCTCTTACGCGTTTCTGAGTTTTCTTTATCACTTCAGCCGATGTTTTAAACCGACGCAATTACACTTATTTCGATTCCATGAAAGGAGTGCGTTTACGCGGAATAACATTGTATTACTTTCATCGCATAATACCTTTATATCATTAAATCCCCATGAAATGAAGACTTGAAGGATATTCGACGCCTACTTAAGCTCAATGGCGCTATCGGCCTAACCTGAAATACACTTTTTAATCATGCCTGACCCATACCGCTCCGCTCATCCGATGGATTACTACGATCAGATGCTAATCGCGTCGAGTGATTCTGCGAAAGAATTACTAAAGACCTACTCGGTGCACCCGCCCGACAATGCCGACGGAAGAGAGGGCAAGAAGTATGATGAGGAAGACGTTCGCGCCACGAAGTTGCCTGTCATACTCGCGGACATGAAAAACAGGAAGGTCGCCAGGCTTCATTTGACCAAGGGCGCCCGGGGCCAGAAAGACATCATTGGAAGAACCGAGGGCGGGGATTCGCTCTTTGGCGAAGCATCGTATGATCGCAGCGCGCAAGGAGTGCCGGTCTATTGGCTGCCCTGGAATACGGCGGGGGCCGTCATTTCGCTGGAAATCCCCACGAAAGGCACAAGATCCGCGGGCAGACTGGATCCCGATCGCTTTTTTACCGCGGCAATCAACGGCTGCTCGATCTTTTTCGCGGGCACACCAGCCAATCCCACCATCTTTCATTGCGGCGGAGATACGGAAGTGAGCGGGCCGAGCGCCTCCGCTAAATTTTGGCGGGACCTCATGGGCAGCGGAAAGATTGGGACCACAGTCCTGGGCGAGGTCAATAAGGAGCACTATATTACCACACAGGGCGTTAAATCCGGACCGTTGAATACGACGACTACTCAAGCCGCCAAAGACTACGAAGTCTGGTTAAAGACGAATTCGTCAAAGCAGCTCGAAATCGAGCAGGTAGCTCCCTGGGGATGTGTCATGGGGATGCGCGACGATGCCGGCAACTGGAAATTCTATCTCCAGCAGAATGCAGCCATCACTTACTATACATTGAAAAAGAAGGGGCTGTTTTCCGACAAAATGGTCCGCAAACAGGAGAAATTGAAAACCTTCGAGAAGGACAGTGGCGGAGTTGACCAAATAATAACGAAGAAGGATCAAGACGGCGATACAGTGATGATAGATCGGAAGCGAGTGGTGAGCAGGCCCATTTCATTTCGTCAGGTTTGGCCCAACGGAAAGGCCGGTGTTCGCATTGACCTGCCGATCCCCAGGTCGAAGCACGGTTGACCGACTAGTTGCCCTCCTCAGTGTCTCGTCGATGGGCGCCCTCGCGGTGATGAGGGCGCTATCGACGAAGCTGGGGATTTGCAGTTTTTTGCAGGCGTGAAAGCGAGGATTGAAGTAGAGAAGAGGTTCCCTTCTTCTACTTCATGACCCTGCCCCGCGAAAAACCCGACCCGAAAGTAAAGCTCCGGGATGTGCCCCATAAACCGGGGGTGTACCTGATGAGAGACCGGTTCGATCGCGTGATTTACGTGGGCAAGGCGCGGAATCTCCGGAAGCGGGTGGGGCAGTATTTTACGCCCTCCCGCCAGATGCGCGCCGACCTGAAGACGCGCGCCCTGCTGGAGAGCGTCTGGGATTTCGAATGGCACATTGCCGGCAGCGAGCCCGAGGCGCTGCTCCTCGAGGGCCGTCTGATCAAGGAATTCCGGCCCCGTTACAACATCAGCTTTCGCGACGACAAGCGCTTCCTCATGGTCAAGGCGGACATGGCGGAGGAGTGGCCGCGGTTCCGGCTCTCGCGCTTCAAGAAGGACGACAATGCGCGCTATTTCGGCCCTTATGCGCATGCCGGGGCGCTCCGGCAGACGCTGGCATTTATGCGAAAAAAGTTCGGCGTTCTCACGTTCGGCCGGGGTACTCCCAGCGAGCGGGAATTGAAGTCTTCGACCTACCAGGTTCCCATGAAGCTTGCCGACATCACCAGCGAGCAATATCGCGAACGCGTCGAACTGGCCTGCGAATTTCTCGGCGGCCAGTCCAAGGAATTGTTGCAGTCGCTCGAGGACGAAATGAAGAAATACGCGGCGGCGCTGGATTTCGAGCGCGCAGCGGAGATGCGCAACATGCTGGACGATTTGCGCAAGACGACCAAGCCGATGGCGCGCTACACGCGCGATATGCGGCATCGCTTGGGAGTGACGAGCACCGTGGATCCCCAGGCGGATATGGCGGCCCTGGGAGACGCGCTTTCGCTGGGCGCGCCCCCGCGGCGCATGGAGTGCTTCGATATTTCCAACATCAGCACCACGCACATCGTCGCCAGCATGGTGTGCTTTGTCGATGGCCGACCGGCAAACCAGCTTTACCGGCGGTTCCGAATTCGGACAGTGGAAGGGCAGGACGACTTTGCCAGCATGGCCGAGGTGGTGCGGCGCCGGTATTCACGGGTGCTCGGCGAAGCCGCAACCCAGGAAACGACGGCTCCCGTTCCCGCATCGGATTCCCTGGTCGATTACGCCGCAGAGTTTGCTCAGGAAACGCCGCCGGACGCCGTCGCCCGCATCGCGATCCTCAACGCCAGCGTGCGGCCCAATCAGGGCCGATTACCGGATTTGATCATTGTCGATGGCGGGAAGGGGCAACTCGGCGCAGCCTGCCGCGAACTTCAACGGCTGGGATTGCACGATGTGCCCATCATTGGCCTGGCCAAGGAATTCGAGGAAATCCATCGTCCCGGTCGCCCCCTGCCCCTGCGCTTACCCGAGGATAGCGGCGCTTTGATGCTGCTGCAGCGCATTCGCGACGAAGCCCATCGCTTCGCCAACGGCTATCATCAGTTGCTCATGAAGCGCCGGATCGCCGAGAGCCTTTTGGACGATTGCCCCGGCGTGTCGCAGAACCGCAAGCAACTCCTCCTGCAAAGCTTCGGAAGCGTTGCCCGCCTTCGCCGCGCCACGGCCGAACAGATCGCGGAGACCAGCGGAATTGGACAAAAACTGGCGGAGCAGATCGTGCAGTTTCTCGCCGATCGTCCGCAGGCTTGATGAATCGGAGTCAGGACGCTGCGCTCGTCCCTCGTACTCATTCTCGTCCTCGTCCTCGACGTTTGCGCCTACCTTCGAGGACGAGAACGAGGTACGAGGGACGAGGAGGATTTTCCGGGTCGCCAACCTGATCACGTTCCCGCTCCAGGGTAGACCCAAAAGGCCTTAAGTATGCGCCGCAGGGGTCAGTTCAACCACCGCGAAGTTCAGCCCCTTACAGAGCGACGGGACGATAGGACTTCGTCGTGCCTGACACAGGATCCAGCAACAGGCAGAAAAAGTTATAAGGCAACTGCCCCTTCATATAGCCGAGGTCTGTGACGTTGTGGATGGTCAAAAACCAGGGTGGGCCGCCGGTTCCGGAAGAAGTGACGGCCAGATTTGTCGACCCGTCCGGCATAAAGCGGAAGGAATAGTAATTGTAGTTGCTTCCGATCCCTCTTGGCAGCAGCAGCTTTGTCGGTTCACTGATGCCAGCGATCGCGGTCACGTTTGGATTGTTCAGCAACGAAGAATAGGTCGCCGTTGGATTAAACATGATGCCGGTGGGAAAAATCTCGATCTTGTTGTAGGGCAGCGAGATCTCGGTGGGAACGTTGTTTTGAACCACCGATTCCACGGTAAATACTTGCATGGCGCGATACTGTCCTGTGCTAGCATTGCCCAGAGTTTCTCCTGGAACTTCCGGGTCCGCGTATTGATAGAAACGCACCTCCACCTTGATGTTCTTCGAGAGAGCCACATCCCGGGCGAGCCGAATTTGATCCGTTAAAATGTTCGACCCTTGCGTCAGCGTCGAGCCTCTCAGGATCTGGTCGGCCTTTGGCACGACGTAGGCCGCGATGATGCCGATGATGGCAATAACGACGATGAGCTCAATCAGCGAAAACGCTCGGCGCGGGGAGAAGGCGGTATTTTGGTTCATGGGGGCGTGTTCTGAACGTTGGTCGGACTATGGCAAAGGTTCGGAGGATTGTCCAGCCCTTGTGTAAAGGCATCGTATTTACATCATCAACTTCGATCGCAGCCAAAATCACCAAGAAATTGAATCACTTTGGCAAGCGCTCGCGCCCGATGACTTTGCCCGTTTTTCACTTCCGCTGGCAGCTCCGCAAACGTGGCGTCGTTCCCCTCCGGAATAAACAGCGGATCGTAGCCGAATCCTCCCTCCCCCTTTGCCTGGCCGACGATTTTGCCTTCGACCGCGCCATCGAAAGTCCCGATGATCGACCCATTTTGCGCGAGGGCCATCGCGCATCGAAATCGGGCCGTCCAGGGTTCCGGGCGGGCCGCCGCTTTCAGCTCACGAATCAGTTTGT
>Ga0206949_1310_pt2 | contig 12466 bp, 13 predicted proteins | sample Alteio_BWOrgHeat_40_FD_153240 | JGI IMG/M metagenome (GOLD analysis project Ga0206949, IMG submission 153240) | Enriched cells from forest soil in Barre Woods Harvard Forest LTER site, Petersham, Massachusetts, United States -... | ecosystem: Environmental > Terrestrial > Soil > Temperate forest >...
AGACCATTATACCGGAGCGTGACCGCAAAGCGCAGCGGGAAAGGATGAAACAATATGAGCTTGCGGCAAGCGACCATGCGGCAAAGACCATGGAAATATCGGCCCTGCGCAAAGATGGTACTGAATTTGAGATAGCGCTGGGTATATCAGCTACCGTAACCAAGGGCAACCGTTCGTTTATCTGCTTTATCAGCGACATCACAGAGCGGCTGATGGCTACAAAAAAGCTGGACCAACAAAAAGAATTTTACGAAAACATCCTTAACCACCTGCCTACTGATATAGCCGTATTTGACGCTAATCACAGGTACCTGTTCGTGAACCCCGGAGCTATAAAAGACGAGGAGTTCCGCAAGTTCATTGTTGGCAAGGATGATTTTGAATATTGTGAGTGATAATGGGCTGGGGATAGACCTGGTGAAGCATAAGGACAGTATTTTTAAGATCGGTAAGGTATTTCACAGACACCCCAACGCAAAGGGTTTCGGCCTGTTCATGACAAAGACCCAGGTAGAGGCAATGGATGGCAGGATATGGGTAGAAAGCAAGCCGGACGAGGGATCTACGTTTTTTATAGAATTTAAAAACCAAAGTTGATGAAGCCAATAAATGTATTCATAGTTGATGATGATAAACTCTTTGTTTTCCTGACGAAGAAGACCATCAATACAACTAACCTGGATACACAGATCAATGAATTTTCAGACGGGCAGGATGCAATAGAATACCTGAAGAAAAATGTTGCGAACACAGAGTCATTACCTGATATTATTCTCCTGGACCTGAGCATGCCTATAATGGATGGTTGGGAATTCCTGGACGAGTATAAAGCAATAGAACCCGTGATAGGCAAGAAGATAAAATTATACATTTTCTCTTCCTCCATTTCCCCGCACGACATAGAACGCGCTAAAAGTATCAGCCAGGTAACTGACTTCATCATCAAACCTTTATTTAAGGAGAAGTTTATAGAAATGGTCAGAAATTAATTGTGGATAATAGTAGCTTGCTGTAACTTTAGCCGGGAAACATAATTATAAACCGGTAGTTAACAATGGTTTATTGGGCCTGCGAGAAAGGGATAAGTTAGATTTTTCAATATTGATTGAATATGTTTGATGATCATGGGGTCAGTTTAGATATCCTGAAGAAAAGAGCTTATAACCTGAGATGGGCCACCGTACCGGATGGCGTAACACCTCTTACCGCCGCCGATCCTGACTTTCCCAGTGCGCCGGAGATAGCAGAGGAGATAGCGAGGTTTGTAAAGGACAGGTATTTTTGCTACGGCCCGCCGGAGGGATTGCCCGAATTTAAAGAAAGTGTTGCCGGTTACTTCCAGGCAAAGAGAAATATACCAGCGTCACCAGCATACGTATTACCGGTAGACAGCGCTGCATTTGGTATCTATATCACCTGCAAGGCGTTTTTATCGGCAGGAGATGAGGCGATCATATTTGACCCGGTAGATTTTTTATTCCGGTACTCCATAGAGTCAGTTGGCGGCATAGCCGTTCCGTTTGCCATTCCACCGGGAACAGACAAAGTTGATTTCGGGCAACTGGAAAAGTTGATTACCGGGAAAACAAAGATGGTATGCCTGTGTAATCCGCTCAACCCCACTGGTAAAGTGTTTGCAAAGGACGAGTTGACAAAGCTGGGTGAGATAGCCTGCAAGCACGACCTGGTCATTCTGTCGGATGAGATATGGAGCGATATTGTTTTTGCGCCGCATGTCTATACCAGCATTGCTGCTATTAGCGAGGACGTGCGTAAACGCACTATTACTGTAACCGGGTATAGTAAATCTTACGGTTTGGCAGGCCTTCGTATAGGCGCGGTAATGGCGTCGGGCAGTGAGCATTTTAAAAAAATAATGGACGCATCGCTTCATCAGTCTACCGTGCATGGCGCTAATGTGTTGTCGCAAGTGGCAGCTACTACTGCACTGAACAAGTGCGGGTACTGGCTCGAAGGATTTCTCGCCCATCTGCACAAGATGAGGCGTGTATGTGTGGATGAGCTGAATGCCATACCGGGTTTCAGTTGCATAGCGCCTGAAGGTTGCTATGTGGCATTTGTAAATATCAAAGAGACAAATAAAAGCAGTAAGGAGATACAGGAGTTATTGATGAACAGTGCGAAAGTGGCTGTAGTACCAGGTTTGAAAGAATGGTTCGGTGATGGCGCGACCGGGTATATACGTATCAGTTTCGCCACGTCTGATAAAATTCTAAGCGACGCTTTATCACGGATCAAAATTGCCATGCAATGAAGGTAGTGATCATCGGAGGCGGGATAGCCGGGTTAACATTGGGCATCTCGCTCCGCAATAAAGGATGGGAAGTAGTAGTGAACGAAAGGTCGGAGGGAATACCCGGCCGCGGGCATGCCTTTCTCATGCATAGCGATGGCTTATCTATCCTGAAAGACTTGCGTTGCTGCAGCACGGCAAGGTTAAAAAGTAAGAAGGTAGATACCTTTAGTTTAAGGAGGCCTGACGGCGACGAAATAAAAAGGCTGCAACTGAATTCATGGCAGTGTATCAAGCGGGTTGACCTGATCGGTTATCTATATGAATTGTTTTCTGAGGACGATATAAAAGAAGGCAGGGAATTTTCCCACTTTCTTTATGAGAACGGACGTGCTGTTGCCGCCGTGTTCATGAACGGAGAGATAGAATATGGAGACTTGTTCGTAGGCGCTGATGGCGGAAACTCCAGGGTACGCGAGCTCATACACGGCAGGGTGAAGTTCACGCCTGTGCATGTGAAAGAAATAGTGGGTGTTGCCAATAAAAGGAAGATCGTAAAAAGCCCGGAAAGCACGTTCATTAAATACCAGAACAAAAGCAATGGCCTGGCTTTTGGGTTAATACCTACCTCGGGTACAGAGTTTGTCTGGTTTATGCAATACGACCCTTCTATCTCTGACATTTCCGATAGTACACCGGAAGCGCTCAGATCATTTTGTTATAAGCTGCTGGCAAAATTTCCCGGCGAGGTGATGAGCCTGATGGAATCCAATGATTTTTCAACAAGCTATTTGTGGAACACCCGCGATTTTGACTTGCTGCCATCCTTTCATAAAGACAATGTGGTGCTGATAGGCGATGCGGCACACCTGACGTTGCCTTTTACCAGCGCAGGCACTACCAATGCTATTGTGGATGCAAAGACCCTGGCAGAATGCCTGGATCAGGCTATTAATTATGAGACAGCTTTCGCGCAATATTATACAATGAGGGCTGCAGAAGTATCTAATCACATCAGGCTGGGCCGTGAACTAAAAACGCTGTTCCTTAATCCTTTACACCACGATGAAGACAATATACCGGTACCCCTCATCACCAGTAAGGAGGCGGCAGGTAAGGAGACAAACGAGAAACTGATAAAGATACAGTACTTCACCGACCCTATCTGTTCTACCTGTTGGATCATACAGCCGCTGCTGAGAAAACTGAAACTTGAATACGATAATTATATTGATGTGGAGTATCGTATGGGTGGCCTGCTGCCATCATGGGAAAACTACAATAAAGGTATCATCAAACAACCGTCGGACGCGGCCAAACATTGGGAAGAAGTGAGCATGTCGCACGAGATGCCGTTGGATGGAGATGTATGGCTGGAAGATCCGCTTACGTCTTCCTATCCGCCATCAATAGCTTTCAAGGCTGCACAGATGCAGGATACCGATAAGGCGATATTGTTCCTGAGGCGCATAAAAGAAATGGTATTCCTGGAAAAGAAGAACATTATTAAATGGCGCTTCCTCGAAAAAGCTGCATTGAATGCGGGGCTCGATTCGGCAAGGCTTTTAAGGGACATACAGGGCAAAGCTCCCGGCCTGTTCAAAGACGACCTTGCATTGGCTGAGGAGCTTCGCGTTACGGTGTTCCCTACACTGTTCTTCTCCAATTGCTCCGACAAAAAATTTATACTTAAGGGTTACCAACCGTATCAAAAGTATGAGGAGATCATCAGCGAGCTGATACCGAATGCAAAAAAAGAAGAGATCAATACTGATCCTAAAAATCTGTTTGCCCACTTCACTACTATGACGGATAAGGAGTTTGCTTTTTTGAGCAATGTGTCAAAGGAAGATGCAAACAAAACGCTGTCCGAGCTTTATGCCAGCGGCCATATAGATAAATACGAAAGCAAGAACGGTGTAATCTGGATAAATAAGTTTCCGCATTAAACAAGTTAGCGGCCAGTCATTAGCAGGATCAAAGTCAATGGTTTTTACGGGAAAAGAAACGGCATGAGGCTCCCAGCGCGAATATGCTCTGCTGATCGTAACCCGCTTCTCCATACAAGCTGACCTTACTGGTGATATAGTAGCGTGCGCCGACTTTAATAGAAGGGGTAACCGTATGCTCTATAGTAACGACCGTACTATCACCCTGCGGCAGGGCGCTATGCCGGATATTATTTATGGTAGTCCCTACGCCAATAAATGGGTCCAGGTGCCTCACTTTAATTATGTGCCCCAGGTGGTAAAATGCTGTAAGTCCGCCGCTCACCAACCTGTACTGATCCATTTTATATCTTTCGATAGGGCCATTATAACCGGTGTATACCTGGCTAAAATTGTAGACAAAGGCGTCATAACCAAACGTGGCGGCAATACTTATGCGGTCGGTAAATCCGTATTCAAGCTTGGCGTAAAGCAGGTCATAGCCTGAAACATTGTTTTTCTGAAAAGCGGGAGGCACCTGGAATTCGGTTCTGTGCAGATCTACAAACCCAAATGCTGCGGTAGCTATAACGGCATGGCGCTCGTAAGTCAGATGCCGGACCTGTGCACTATTTGCCGCCGTATCCTGTTGGGACCATACATTAATAGTGAGCAGGGTAAGTAGTATTGTAAGATATGTTTTCATACAGCATGAAATCTGGTTACTTAACGATAAATCCGGTATAATATTACTTAGGAAACACTACAAAAACAAAAGGTTTGTAGTGTCCTGAGCGAAACGGGTATAAAATAAACGTCCCGCAGTTGCGGGACGTTTATTTTATGATTTGGATAAAGAGTAGTTATCACTCGTCATCATCTCTGTTCCTTTCTTTCCTTTTTGGCTTTGGAGCTGCATCGTCCTCATCTTCCATCTTGTCTGCTTTCCTGCGATGAACTTCATCACCTGGCTCATGATGGCTGTGCATCTTGTGACCGCAATTGAAGTTTTTGCTCAGACCAACGTTTGCCTGTGAACCGAAAGTGAAATTGAATGAGTTAGTGCTATTAGTAGCTGAAGTTACCTTATCAGTCTGGTAGTTGATACCACCCACCGCGAAGCTGAGGCAAAGGCCACGGCCAACGTTAATGCCTAATGCAGGATACAAGCCAACATATACGCCTGTATGCTTAACATCAGCAGGATTACCATCAGCAGTATGGTAGCCACCTGCATAGTCGAAATCGAATTGTGAATACCAGAAGAAAGTTTCGCTTTTGCGGATATAATGTGAATAACGTGCAAATGGCCCAACCATATAATTATTAAAAGTAGAATGGTTGCCGGCGCTATCCTTAGTAGCTGCCTGACCCCACATGATCTTCAAACCCAAAGTCCAGTTATGATTAAACTGATAACCGATACCGATGTTGGCATCCCAATTGGTAGTTTTCAAAAGAACGTCATTCCTGGTTGTGGCTAAAGTTGCATCGCCATATAATAGAATACTTTTAGGTTCTTGTGCATTAGCTGTTGCTATCGTACCTATAGCTAATAAAGCGAGGAACAGTTTTTTCATACGGAGTGTGTTTTGTTATTTAGATAGCAAATATAATAGCGTTTTTTAAAAAACAATAACTTTAACAGATATTTCTTTTAATCATTTTTCATTATTTTCAAGGGTTTAGAGCCTGTAAAGCTATCTACAGGTCGCTTTATAGAAGGTCGCCCTACTTGAACCAGGAGCTATACATCAGGTAGTTATCAGCTATCCTTTGTACCTCGCCCCTGAGTAATTCCGGGCTTATATCCTTTACTTTTTTTGCGGGAACGCCCGCGAAAATACTTCCGGCCGGCACCACCGTACCTTCAAGTACTACTGCACCGGCAGCAATAATGCTGTTTTCGCCTATGACCGCGTTGTCCATAATAATAGACCCCATACCTACAAGCACATTGTCAGCGATGGTACAACCATGCACTATTGCGTTATGCCCTATGGATACATTGTTGCCTACAACCACCTTGGTCTTCTCATAGGTGCAGTGAATACATGCGCCATCCTGAATGTTGACCTTGTTTCCCAGCCGTATACTGTTTACATCACCACGAACCACTGCATTGAACCATACACTGCAATCTGCACCCATAACGACATCTCCTACTACGGTAGCATTAGGCGCTATAAAACAACTTTCGGGTATCTGCGGCGATACACCTTTAACTGGTAAAATAACCGGCATATTTTGTGTTTGTAAAATCAGGAATCAGCTAGCGTGAGCTATACTATTTGAACAGGTTATACTTAACAATGCAATACAGCGCGCGAAAGGCATCTTTCATGCCTATCTTTTTTCCTTCCTCATACGTGCGCCCATAATAAGAAATACCAACCTCGTATATACGCACCTTTGGTACGCGTGATATTTTGGCAGTAACTTCCGGCTCGAAACCAAATCGTTTTTCCTCCAGCTTTATACCCTGTATGATCTCCCGGCGAAAAACCTTGTAACAGGTTTCCATATCGGTGAGGTTAAGGTTAGTAAACATGTTAGAGGCCAGGGTAAGCCATCTGTTGCCTATAGAATGCCAGAAAAACAGGATGCGGTGGGGTTCGCCCCCAATGAAGCGGGAGCCATATACCACATCCGCAAAGCCACTTAACAATGGCTTTAGCAAGATATTATATTCCTCGGGGTCATATTCCAGGTCTGCATCCTGGATCAGCACATAATCGCCAGTTGCTTTTTCTATCCCTGTGTGCAATGCAGCACCCTTACCCTGATTTACAGCATGCTTGTAATAACTGATCGGTAAATCCGGGTTAGCTGCCTGGTAGGCAAAAATCGCTTCTTCCGTATTATCCTTAGAACAATCATTTACAATGATCACTTCCTTATTCATGCCGCCTGCCAATACCACAGCTTTAACCTTATTCAGGATCCGGTGAATGGTAGGGCCTTCATTGTAAGCGGGAATGACTATTGATAATGTGTTCATTTATTTGATCGGTCTGGTATAAGTCAGGTGTCAAAAGTAAAAATTTTTGGCTTACGTAATACCGCGGCACCGTCTTTAATTATTCTTATTAATTTTTTTAACTTTTTAATCTCTAATTTTGCCGTCATAAGTGAGCTTATGCAAGCGTATTCAGACCTCTTAAAACATATAATAGACAACGGCGTAAAAAAGACAGACCGGACAGGTACCGGCACTATCAGCTGCTTTGGCTACCAAATGCGTTTCGACCTGCAAAAAGGTTTCCCGCTGGTGACGACCAAAAAGCTGCATACAAAGTCTATCATTTATGAGCTGTTGTGGTTCCTGAAAGGAGATACCAATATTGCTTACCTGAAGGAGCATGGTGTAAGTATATGGGATGAATGGGCAGACAAAAACGGCGACCTGGGCCCCATATATGGCCATCAATGGCGTAGCTGGACAGGCGCAGACGGAAAGATCTATGACCAGATAAAGGATGTACTTATCCAAATAAAGACCAATCCGGATAGCCGCAGGATGATCGTAAACGCCTGGAATGTAGCCGATCTTCCGAAAATGGGATTAAGCCCATGCCATGCACTATTCCAGTTTTATGTGGCGAACGGAAAACTTTCCTGCCAGCTATACCAGCGCAGCGCAGATGTTTTTCTTGGGGTGCCATTCAATATAGCCTCCTATGCATTGTTAACGATGATGATGGCCCAGGTAAGCGGATTAGAACCCGGAGAATTTATACACACATTTGGTGATGTGCATTTGTACAACAATCATATAGATCAGGCTATGCTGCAATTGAGCAGGCAGCCCTATCCGTTACCGGTGATGAAGCTGAACAAAGAGGTAAAAGACCTATTCTCATTTAAGTATGAAGACTTTACTCTTGAAAATTACCAGCATCATCCTGCTATAAAAGCACCGGTTGCAATATAACTGAGCTTCTATTCAGTACCAATTTTCTGTTTTTTTAAAATTAAACTATGACACTTTCTATTATTGTTTCAATTGCAGAGAATAATGCTATTGGTATAAATAATCAATTACCATGGCACTTACCTGAAGACCTAAAATTCTTTAAAGAAACTACAATGGGGAAACCTATAATCATGGGGAGAAAAACATTTGAATCAATTGGTAAAAAACTTCCGGGACGATTGAATATCGTCGTATCTAGCAATAGAAATACAATTTTGCCTGATGGAGTTTTGTTATGCAATAGTTTGAAAGAAGGAATTAACATTTCACAAAAAAATAGTTCGGATGAAGTCTTTGTAATTGGTGGTCAGCAATTATTTACCGAGGCGTTAACGATTGCAAGTAGACTATACGTTACACGAGTTCATACTGTCATTCCTGAAGCAAATGTTTTTTGTCCTCAAATCGACTATTCTAATTGGACGTTAAAATGGAGTGAGAATCATTATCGTGACGAAAAAAATCCATTCGATTATACATTTAACAAGTACGAACGATTAATATAATAGTCAAAAAATGAACCAAATTATCGTTTAAATTGTATGATTTTCCAATTAAGGCATATTAATGTACTTACTGCTGCTTAATTTTATATAATACAATAATTATCTCTGAGATGTCTCAAGACAATTAAAAGTTCACTCTTATTCCAAATATTAGTTTGTTTGATTCGAAATAGATCGATATTATCAATTTCTTTATTAAGATATCTCAAAACAATTATTTTTTGAGGTATTGAACATGACTCATACATATCTTTAAGCGACAATAGTTGCCAATAATTATTCACTATGGTTGCGTCTCTCCGTTGTGTTTTTGGATAGTAAACCGCAGATATATCGCTGGTAAGAATGCCATTATCGTATAAGTTCCTCTCTCTTAAAATAAAATCTCTAACATCACTCGATGTATATTGTCCTAACACTTTCAAGGTATGTAACACAATAGATGTTAGCGGTTTACTTAATTTTGAATCGGTTGATAAATAATTTGGATAATCTTTCCATAGCTTCGTTTCATTATCTTGACTTTCTTTTATCCAGTTAATTGCCGTATGAACATGCCTGTCAACCGAATCTTTTATTGATGGGTCTATGATATAGGGGCTGATCTTAGTCAAGCCTGACAAAATATATGCTGTGGCATATGTTGAACCAAACGTTTGATCATTAGTTGGGTACATGGGCCATCCACCTTCCGATAACTGCCCTCTCAAAACTGCTAGAATTGTGGAGTCCAGCATCGAATAATGTAACAAGCCGAAAGTAGATAAAACCCACCCTGTTGAAGCATAGTGAGTTACTATTGGTGGCTTTTGTTCATCAAAAGTACCGTTTGTAAGTTTATTCATTTTACTGAAATCAAAATAAATTCCGGTATCTATTTTATCTTCATTAAAAATAGATATCAACATTTGCGAGGAACCCCATGCGTTGTTAAGATCATCTCCCCTAAGATTATTGTAATCATCAGAAACAGACTTGCTTAAATCACTGATCAAAGTGTCTATTTTGGCTTTGTCTTTTATGTATAAATTTTTATTTGTAATCGCTTCAAAACAATAAACCGTATCTTGATAATAGAGGAAAAACAAAACCGAGAATACTAAAACGATCAATATCGAAATCGCCCTTTTAAACGTAAATCTGAAACTCATTATTTTCTTTGCAATCGGTTCTAACATTTTTTTGATAAGCGGTTGCACGATATTTTTTTCGATATAGTCCATTAATGGTTTAGTTATGAAATCGAGCATTTTATATATTTTTTGCCAAAATAGAAAAATAATGATAAACCACCAACTTTATGAATATTAGATCAGAATAGCTATCGCATACTACATACAATATTTATCTTCAGTCAATATTTCAACAATTTAGATCTTGACAATTAATAGTTTTATAGAATACCTCAAATTCAAATGGAAAGCCCGGGGGCGGCATGGCATACACTCTCCTTTTGTATATGCCTTTGTAGAAGACGTGATACAGGAGCGGAAGAAATTACCTGTTGTCAACACTATTGAGTTCCCCGGAATACCGGAACGATATGCCCTGCTCCTGAAACGTATGGTTATGTATTATAGGCTGGAGCTACAGACAAAGTGGCCAGATGACCCGACGATCAATGGTGATACTTTGCTGTTACTAACTGAAGCAGCAGCAGAATGGTTCCGGTATGCGGATAAATACTTTCATCTGCTTCAGCATAACAGTGCGGTTTTTATACCCGATATACACCAGACCGCACTTCATACTACAGCATGGAATAATATTTGCCGGCACCCGAAAGTGATGATGAGCATAGACCTCTATGGCGCAGGGCTGGTGTTTTTCAGAAATGAATTCAAGGAAAAACAACACTTTGTTTTAAAACATCCCTAACCCAGTGGATCCTCGTTTACAGAAGAGCCTCCTGCAAAAAACTGATCTACAAAACCACTGAACATAGGTGGTACCTTGCCATGAATGTATTCCTTCATGATGGCAATTGTTTTGGCTGCCTGGTCATCAGTGAGGCCGGCATCGGCTTTTAGCCTTGCTATGAGTTCGTTCATTTAATTCAGCAATTTGAAGTCAGATAAAAAATTACGCGGCTTTGAGATGTTCCAGTTTGGCATGTTCTACCATCTGGCGGGCATAATCCAGCGTGAGATGGAAGGTGCCGTCATGTTTCTCAGAAGGTAGGTCGAACATAGCATCTGTGAGTATCATCTCACATATGGCACGAAGTCCCCGGCCACCCAGTTTGTACTGAACCGCTTTCTCCACCATATAATCGAGCGCCCCGTCTTCCACACTGAGCTTTATACCTTCAAACTCAAACAGCCGTGTATATTGTTTTATCAATGCGTTCTTAGGTTCGGTGAGAATACGTTTGAGCGATTCGGCATCCAGCGGATTGAGATAAGTAACAACCGGTATTCTTCCCAACAGTTCTGGTATAAGGCCAAAAGTGCGGAGATCCTGTGAATTGACATACTGGAGCAGATTTGCTCTGTCGAGATCCTTAGTGGCTTTGATGGCATTGTAACCTATTGCGGTAGTCTGTATACGGCGGGCGATCATTTTATCAATGCCCTCAAATGCACCACCACATATAAACAGGATGTTTTGCGTATTCACCTTTATCATCTTCTGCTCGGGATGCTTCCTGCCTCCCTGCGGAGGTACCATTACCTCAGACCCCTCGAGCAATTTCAATAAAGCCTGCTGTACGCCTTCGCCACTTACATCACGGGTAATGGATGGATTATCGCTCTTGCGGCCTATCTTGTCCAGTTCATCAATGTATACAATACCACGTTCGGCGGCGGGCACATCAAAATTGCTGGCCTGCAGTAAGCGTGATAATATACTTTCCACATCTTCGCCCACATAACCGGCTTCTGTGAACACTGTAGCATCTACAATAGCAAAAGGTACCTGGAGCAGGCGGGCAATTGTTTTAGCCAGTAATGTTTTTCCGGTACCTGTTTCGCCCACCATCATTATATTGGATTTTTCAATCTCCACATCATCCTGTGCCGGCATCGTGAGACGCTTATAATGATTATATATAGCTACAGATAATACTTTTTTAGCATCGTTCTGACCTATTACATACTGGTCTAAAAACTCTTTTATTTCTCTTGGCTTGTAATTTTTATTTTTTTGTAGTTCGGGTTTAACTTCTTCATTTTTTTTCTGCTTTTCTCCTGTAGCTTCTGCAAGCAGCGAGTGGGCATTTTCTATACACTGGTCACAGATGTTACCTTTTATACCGGTAAAAAGAATATTTACATCCGCTTCGCTACGGTCGCAGAAAGAACATTTTTTTTCAGATTGCTTTGCCATTCTAATAACACAGATTGTTTGAGGTGCAAAGGTACGGGGATTAGCTGATAAGTTTGTCAGGCTGTTAATGCCAAAACAGGGGATAAACAGGCAAAATGCACATAAATCCGTGTTAATATGTTTTGAAAACAGCGGAAAACGAGACGAAAAATGAGCGTGCAGAAAAGTGTGGGTAGCGATAACCTATAGTGATCAGCCTGTCAATGAATTGCGACGAAAAAATTTTTAATGATATACGCATAGCTGCAGATGGTATTACAGTTAACCCGGCATGGCAAAAAGCTGATTTGCCAGAGTTAAAAATCCGCTCCACCTTTGTGTCACAAAACAACGAAATCACCTATCATGACAGACAAATTTAAGAAAATAGACAGGCAAATGCCTGGTTGCCCCGGTGAACTTTTTGTATGCTCTGTTTACCGCAAACAGGACAAACAATCTCTACGCATTAGCGCACAACAGCCAGGTTTGC
>Ga0206949_1313_pt1 | contig 12451 bp, 8 predicted proteins | sample Alteio_BWOrgHeat_40_FD_153240 | JGI IMG/M metagenome (GOLD analysis project Ga0206949, IMG submission 153240) | Enriched cells from forest soil in Barre Woods Harvard Forest LTER site, Petersham, Massachusetts, United States -... | ecosystem: Environmental > Terrestrial > Soil > Temperate forest > O...
AGATCCGTTGACTTACTCTAAAGCAGGTACCTACACGATCCATTGGTCATACAGCGATGGTAAAAATATTACTACGCAAAATCAAACTGTGGTAATTAAAGATGCAACAGCTCCAACAATTACAGACCCTGCGGATGTAACTGTTGGCTGCAACGGATCAACAGATCCTTCAGCAACAGGATACGCAACGGCAACGGATAATTGCAGCGTAGTTACGGTAACATATAGTGACGCTGTAAATGGAAATGTAATTACAAGAACCTGGAAAGCAACTGATGCATCAGGTAACTACAGCACCAGCAAACAGGTTATTACAACAGCGGTATCATTCAGCGTTTCTGTAACTTCTGTGCCAACAAACAATACCTATACCGGTGGCATCAGCACGAACCTTTATTTGGGATATGGCGCACAAAGCACCGCACTGCAAATAGGGTCATTGCCTGGATCAGGTGCACCATATACTTATAGCTGGAGTGGTTCTGCCAGATCAATGCTGAACAATTCAACTTCTTCAGCTCCCGTATTTACGCCAACAACAAATGGCTACTATACATTTACTGTAACCGTAACCAATAAATACGGATGCACTGCAACTGCCAGCATAAGCATTTGTGTAACCGATGTAAGGGTTCCGAATTGTAATGGAAACTATGTGTACGTAACGCATACAACCTATAACTGGTGGGGTGCTGCATCTGCACAAACAGTACAGGTAGCTATTAACCAGGTATGTAACCACATACAATATAATACATGCGGCGGCGGTGGCAACTGCAGGTTAGGAAGCACTTCACAAAGCCCATGTGGTTTAACAGCTAATTCAATAGTAACAGCGCCAACAGCTGCCGCTACAAACGTTGCAACTAAAGAAGGAACTACCGATGTAGCTACAACTGAAGAAGAACTGAAAGTAACGGTAATGCCTAATCCAAGTACTACTTACTTCACATTGAAATTTGAAAGCAAATATGAAACACCGGTCAGCATGCGTGTGATGGATGCCGGCGGCAGGGTAGTAGATGCACAATCAAAGATCGGTTCTAACAGTACTATCCAGATCGGCGCTAACTATGCAAGCGGTATTTACTATGCAGAAATGATACAGGGTACACAGCGCAAAGTGGTACAACTGATGAAAGTAAAATAACAAGATATACTCCCCCAATAGTTATGCAAGGCCATCCAAACGGATGGCCTTTTGTTTTTCAGAACGTTCTGTTTTGATAAATATTTTTTCATTTTTTATTTATTTACTGTGCCCGGTGTTTTCACCGAAATTTTCCGATTTCTTTTGCGTTATAAAAATATGTCGTATTATTATTCTGTCATTTGAGGATGAAGCATGGTGTTGTATAAAATAATTTGATGCATTCCGGCGTGCAGGCTGCACAGGTTTTTACCTTATATCTGCAGCAAAGGATCCGGATGGAATGCAACTGATTTTTTGATCATAGTCAATGAGGATATGGGCTCCATACCTTAATTGATTTTTTATAATCCAAAACCAATTCCATGAAAAAAGTTCTCCCCCGGACATTATCGTGTCTGCTTGCCATTTCTTTACTTCTCTTTTCTTTTACCATTTATGCATCCGGAGCCGGTAAATACGGAACAACCCATCGGGCCTTAACCGTTTCTCCGCCACCTGACCTTTTCGTAAACACAGACATCAACAGTAATGTTGCCACAAATGTTTCACTTGGAACACCGGTGGTAACAGATGATAATGCTGTTGTGTCGGTCACAAACAACGCACCCGCAAGTTACCCGCTTGGTATAACAACGGTTACATGGACAGTAACAGATAATACCGGCAGCACAGCAACGGCAACACAAAATGTAACAGTAACAGATAACCAGAAACCATTCATTTATAAAATGGGAGAGATCAGTGTATCGAATGACCCGGGGCAATGCGGCGCAAAGGTGAAACTATTCATACCATATGCGTATGATAACAGCGGCGGCCCGGTTATGGTCACAAACAATGCGCCTGCCTGGTTTTCTGTAGGATCGGTTACCATTACATGGACAGCTACTGATGTGTTTGGTAATTCAGACACATCCACCCAGGTAATAACGGTGATCGATAACGAACTGCCAACCATTGCAGTTACAGATATCCATGTAAACAACACACCGGGCCAATGCGGTGCAGCCGTAGATCTCGGTACACCAGTAACAAGTGATAATTGCGGCGTAGTAAGCGTAACGAATGATGCGCCTGCATTTTTTCAAACAGGTACCACACTTGTTAACTGGACCGTAACAGATAAAACAGGTTATACAAATCATGCTACGCAAACAGTAGTAGTAACTGATATTGAAAAACCAGTGATCACTGCGCCGGACAATGTTACCGTAAATAACAGTGCGGGTAAATGTGGTGCAACGGCAGTTGCACTTGGCACACCCGTAACATCGGATAACTGCGGCATATCAGGTGTGAGCAATAATGCGCCGGCTGTTTTTCCAACGGGAACAACGACGGTTGTATGGACAGTAACAGATAATAGCGGAAACATATCTACAGCATCTCAAACAGTAACAGTAAAAGACGTACAGGCCCCTGTGTTTTCAAACATACCGGCCAATACAGTTGCCAGCTGCGATAATATACCTGCACCCGCTACACCAACTGCAACAGATAATTGTACCGCACAGCCCGACATTACTTTCAGTGAGATAAGCACACGTGGAACCGATGCAACAAAAACTTCCTATTATAATTATTCGATCACACGCACATGGATCGCGAAAGATGCGGCAGGTAACAGCAGCACCGCAAAACAGGTGATCACAGTTGCCGATAAAACAGCGCCACATATCACTGTTCCGGCCAGTATCAATGTAGCAAATGACCTGAATACCTGTGGCGCCATTGTTAAATACACAGTAACAGCAAATGATAACTGCAGCAGCCCTGTTACGCTTACTTATAGTAAAAGCTCAAACAGTTTATTTGCAACCGGAACCACTATCGTTACCGTTACAGCAAAAGATGTAAGCGGCAATATAAGCAGTGCAAGCTTTACCGTTACAGTAACCGATACGCAAAAGCCTTCGGTAACTGCACCTGCAAATATTTCGCTTACTGTAAACAATAATAACAGTACGGTTTCAAATCTGAATATCGGAACGCCGCAGACCAGTGATAATTGCGGTGTAAAGAGTATTACCAATAATGCTCCCAATACTTATGCAGTAGGAACAACAACTGTTACCTGGACGGTAAAAGATAACAGCGGCAATACATCAACTGCAAAACAAACCATTACAGTAACGGTAAGCAGTACGAAAAAGAAATCAAATGAAATAACCGAACAACCGGTTAGCGCAGTGAAAGATGAGGTGGAAGAACCATTGAAAATAGTTGTTGCACCCAACCCAAGCAATACTTATTTCACGCTTAAACTGGAAAGCAAATATGATACGCCTGTTACACTTCATGTATTTGATATGAACGGGAGGATCATCGATGTTAAATCGAAACTGGGTGCAAACAATACGGTTCAGATCGGACAGAATTATGTTCCCGGCGTGTATATTGCTGATGCGGTGCAGGGAACAAGGCATACAACAGTACAATTATTGAAGTTGAGATGAGCATTATTAAATAACATTAAAAAGGCGGCCGGAAAGCCGCCTTTTTTAATGTTATTTTCATCGCTGCCCTGTAATGTAGTCGATCTACTACGTTTTAAACCCCTTTAGCGACAGGCTTTTTCGCAGTAGACTATTTTTTACCTTCAGAATAAAGTATTATTTTATCATCCAATTGCAATTGGATGATAATACCTGCCCGGCCATATTTTCCGGGAACACGATACCGGCAGGTATTGTTCTTAATTTTTGTTGTTATGGATAATCTGGCAAAAGATGATGAAGCAAATATTTCGATGGAAAAGTTGCGGGCGGAGTATGAAAAACTGAAGGAAGCGTATGCTGAAATGGAAGCGGCAAATGAAAAATTAAAAGCAAATACCGGACTGCTCCTCGAAACTTTATTTGCCAAAGAAGCCAAAGAAAAAAAATATACGGCTATCATTGAAAATTCACCCGGCGCATTATTTCTTGCTAACCCGGATGGCGCCGTTCTTGAAGTGAACCAGGCCGCATGTGATATGTTTGGATATACTGCAGATGAATTCAGGCAAATGGATCGAAAGAATATCCTTGATATGGATAACCCGGCGATCACTAAATTATTTGCCGAAAGAAAAGAAACCGGGAGAACAAAAGGGGAGATAACGGTTACCAAAAAGAACGGCGAAAAAATATGGGTACATGTATCCTCGTTTGTCTTTAAAAATCCATTCAGCAATGAAGACAGGATGAGTACGGTAATGATCGATATTACCGAAAGAAAAAAAATGGAAGAAGCTTTAAAGATCAGCAATGAACGGTATGTATTTGCTACCAAAGCTACATTTGATGCGATATGGGACTGGGATATAGTGAATGACCATCTGTATTGGGGAGAAGGGTATGAAAAAATATTCGGGTACAAAATATCGGATAAGATCGATAACTATATTCATTCGTTTGATAACATTCACCCTGACGACAGAAAACCTGTTTTTGACGGTATCGATAAACTGATCCGTGGGAATGCATTGAACTGGACAGGTGAATACCGTTATAAAAAAGTGGATGGCGAATATGCATATGTTCAGGATAAGGCGATCATCATCAGGGATGAAAAAGGCAATGCAATAAGAATGATCGGCGCTATGCAGGATATCACAGCGCGTAAAAATGCTGAGGAAGAACTGAAAGAAAAGAATAACCAGTTAAAAGAACTTTCCAAACATTTGCAGAATGTGCGTGAAGAAGAACGCAAATACCTGGCAAGAGAAGTACATGATGAACTGGGCCAGTTGGCGGCGGTAATTAAAATGGATGTTGACTGGTTGCAGATAAAAATGCCCGATGTAGACGATGCGCATAAAAAAAGGATGACGCATGCATCATCTACTGCAAACTTTTTGATCACAACGATCCGCAAGATCGCATCAGACCTGAGGCCCGGTATGCTGGATGAACTGGGCCTGAATGAATCGCTCGAAGCGGAATGCAGAAAATTTGCAGCAACGCATGGGATCGCCTGCATATTCAATTCTACTTTCGACGACGGCGAATTGCCGATGCAGTCAAAAACAGAATTGTTCCGCATCTGCCAGGAATCACTCGTAAACGTGATGCGGCATGCATCCGCCACAAAGATCAGGGTAGAAATGCACGAGAAGGATGATACGGTTGAATTAAGCATCACAGACAACGGTAATGGGTTTGATACCAGCCAGAAAACAAAAACATTAGGATTTATCGGCATGACAGAACGTTGCCTTTCTATAAACGGAACTTTGAAAGTTACAAGTGAAATTGGAAAAGGAACTACTGTGTGCGCCATCATACCCAAATCAAAATCATAACATGCGGATCTTAATTGCCGATGATCATACTATTGTAAGAGAAGGTATTAAAATGCTGCTTACAGAAGCGTATTCATCAGCAGAAGTTGTTGATGTGTCTGATTCTGTTTCATTGATGAAAGAAGTAATGAGCAGTAAATGGGACGTGATCATTTCAGACATCTCCATGCCGCCCGGCGATTCGGGGCTCGATGCCATTCACAAAATAAAAGCGCACACACCTTCAACACCCATACTTATTTTAAGTATGCACGCACCTGAGCAATATGCGGTTCGTGCAATGAAATCAGGCGCTGCGGGATATTTAACCAAAGGTGCAGCAACACTCGAACTGGTAAATGCAGTGAACATTGTTTTGTCGGGAAAAAAATACCTGAGCCCGGAAGTAGCGTATGCACTGGCAGATGCATTTGAACCCAACCATCATAAAAACCCGGTTGAAAATTTATCCGACAGGGAACTGGAAATATTCAAGCTTCTTGCCACAGGGAAAACCGTTACTGAAATTTCAAGAGAACTGTCGCTCGGAAATAATACGATCAGCACAGTGAGGGGCCGTGTACTTGAAAAAATGGGTTTGCGGAATAACATGGAAATCATTAAATATGCAGTGGATCATAAAATCGTTTAAATAAAAGAGTAAATTATTTATCACAATAAAATATAATCATTCATAACGCGTTATATAATCCTGTTGTATTTTTATTTTTTGAACACAAATAAAATCCGATATCTTAACACAAGGTTACCCTCCAATTATTATGAAAAAATCCAATTTCAGCCCTGGTTTCAGGGGCATTCTTTTTTGTGTTGCCCAAACTTTTGCAACATATGTAAATTCACATTACTTCTGCGGTATTTTTTTTCAAACATTTTTTTATCGGCCAGCTCCTGTTCCTTTCGAAGCAAACGGCCAGCTCCTGTTCCATGCGTGAAACAGCCGGCCGGCGCCGGAATATGATTAATAAAAAAAATGATTGGTTAGCTATTTTAAAAATACCCTATGAAAATATTGATTGCGGATGACCACACAATTGTACGTGAAGGCGTAAAGATGCTGTTATCAGAAGCCTATCCTTCAGCAGAAATAACCGATGTATCCGATTCGGCAAGTGTTATCAAAAAAGCATCCGAAGAAAAATGGGATGTGATCATTTGCGACATCTCGATGCCACCCGGCGATTCCGGCCTGGAAGCCATCAAACAGATAAAAGAACACACGCCTCAAACGCCGGTGATCATATTAAGTATGCATACACCGGATCAATATGCATTACGTGCCATTAAGGCCGGCGCTATGGGCTATATAACAAAAGCCGCAGCCACACTGGAACTGGTAACTGCAGTGAACCGGGTTATATCCGGAAAAAAATACCTCAGCGCCGATGTTGCTTATATACTCGCTGATGCAGTTGAGCATGGCGACAGTAATTCTTCCATTGATCAATTGTCTAACAGGGAACTGGAAGTATTCAAATTACTTGCTTCAGGAAAAAGTGTAACAGATATTGCCAAAGAACTTTCTTTAAGTGCCAATACCGTAAGTACTTTTCGTTTGCGCATTTTTGAAAAAATGCATTTTCATAATAACCTTGAACTGATCAAATATGCTGTTGATAATAAATTTGCATAAGTACGCTACATAACCTGCTGCAAAAAATATTGCTCAGTAGTGGTTTAATTTTATTTTAATATCTCTTAATTTTATTTTAATTTAACAGTGGTGCCCCCTCCGCCTTAGTCTTTTACTGCCGGACTTGTTTATGTAAATGAGCTTGTAATTTATTTTAAAAGCGGTACTATGGGCGAGTTAATTGATTTTTTCCGAAAATTATTTGATTATTCCGACTGGCCCCCAAGATGGCACTGCGGAAAATGGACCGAATTTCACGGATGGCTCTACATTATCAGCGACCTGCTGATATGGTCAGCTTATTTTGCTATTCCGCTTATTATCATCCGTTATATCTCGCGTAAGTTTGATACGCGGTTTATCAGGTTATATTTTTTATTCGCTGCTTTCATTCTTTCCTGCGGCGCCACACATTTTTTAGATGCCCTTGCTTTCTGGATGCCGCTTTACCGTTTAAATGCATTGGTAAGATTGATCACAGGAGTGATCAGCTGGATCACTGTGTTCTATCTTATCAAATCATTGCCCGCGGCCTTCTCATTGCGTACACAGGCCGAACTGGAATGGGAAATAACACAAAGAAAAAAAGCAGAAGAACAGGTAGCGCTTTTACACGCGGCAGACAAAGCTTTAACTGAATCAGAAAAAAAATACCGTGCACTTTTTGAGAACAGCCCGCTGCCTATGTGGGTGCTCGACCTGGCTACTTACCGGTTTCTTGATGTTAATGAAACTGCCATCGCGCAGTATGGGTACAGCCGCGAAGAATTTTTATCAATGACCGCATTTGATATCCGAAGCATTGAAGAACAGGAACGGTACCGGAAATTATCGAGCCCGCCTCCCGGTACCCGCAACACCGGCGTATGGAAGCATATTAAAAAAGACGGAACCGTAATTGATGCAGAAGTAAGTGCGCATATAACGATGTATGATGATAAAGCAGCAAGATTGATATTGAGCGTGGATGTTACCGACCGGATAAAAGCACAGGAAGAACTGGAGAAAAACGAGTTGCGTTACCGCAACACACTGGATAAAATGCTGGAAGGCGTGCAGATCATTGGGTTTGACTGGAAATACATTTATGTGAACGATGCCATGGCGCGTCATGGTAAATATTCACGCGAAGAATTTATCGGGCACACGGTAATGGAGAAATATCCGGGGATTGAACAGACAGATATTTACCAGGTGTACAAACAATGTTTTGATGAACGCATTTCTATTCATCTCGAAAACAAATTCACTTTCCCCGATGGTTCGAAAGGCTGGTTCGAACTTAGTTTTCAACCGATACCGGAAGGGCTTTTTATTCTGTCGGTAGATATTACAGAACGAAGAAGATCGGAAGAAGAAGTATTGGCGCTGAATAAAGATATTGCCATCAGTGAAAGGATCTACCGCACCATCGCATCGAGTATTCCGCGTTCTGTGATCAGCATACTCGATACCGACCACCGGTATACATTGATAGAAGGCGACATGCTTGAACAACTTGGCTATTCAAAAAAAGAATTGCTCGGAAACAAAATGCAGGATGTGGTCGGGCCGGAAAAATATGCAGAGATGCTTCCGAAATTAAAACGGGTTTTTGCCGGAGAAACTTTTACGGTAGAAGATATCAGGGAAAAATATGATACCGTTTCAAGATTTGTTCCTTTAAAGAACCATGCAGGTGAAGTATCTGCAGCCATGGTATTCGTATTCGATGTATCGGAACTGAAAGAGGCGCAACGCGCCGTGGCGGAATTAAATCACAACCTCGAAGAAAAAATTACAGCACGCACTATTCAGCTTGCATCGGCCAATAAAGAACTGGAATCTTTTTCTTATTCCGTTTCGCACGACCTCAGGGCCCCATTGCGCGGAATTGATGGGTGGAGCCTTGCATTGCTGGAAGATTATGGCGATGTACTGGATGAGAAAGCGCTTACTTATCTGGGCCGTGTACGAACCGAAACCCAACGAATGGGGGAACTGATCGATGACCTGCTAAAACTGTCAAGCGTATCAAGAGTGGAAATAAGGTTAGAAAAAATAGACCTTTCTTCTGTTGCAGAAACCATCATCCGCCGTTTGCAGGAAGAGGATCCGTTGCACCAGGTTGCCGTTCATATTCAACAGGGTTTGATCTGTACAGGCGATGCAAACCTTATAGAGATCATGCTTACGAACCTCTTAGGCAATGCCTTTAAATTTACCGGCAAAACAGCTGATGCACAGATTCAGTTTGGCGAAACGGAGATCGATGGAAAGAAAACATATTTTATAAAAGACAATGGAGCAGGTTTTAATATGGAACAGGCAAAAAATCTTTTCGGGGCTTTCCAACGGATGCACAGGCAAAGTGAATTTGCTGGCACAGGTATTGGACTGGCTACAGTACAGCGTATCATCCATCTTCATTTTGGAACGGTATGGGCGGAGGCTGTTGTAAATCAAGGCGCGACATTTTATTTTACGATCCCTAAATAACGGTAATGGACAACAGGACTATTTTATTGGTAGAAGATAATCCCAGCGACATCGAACTCGCTAAACGCGCTTTCGAAAAAGCGAATATCATCAACCCGCTGATTATTTGCTGCCGGCGCATATACCGGAAGGGATAAAACAAAGCTACCGGCGCTGATCCTTCTCGACCTGAAACTTCCGATCGTAAGCGGGCTGGAAGTGTTAACGCGGATCCGTGAAAATGAATTAACGCGCCGGGCGCTGGTTGTTATCCTTACCTCGTCAAAAGAAGAACAGGATATCGCGAAGGGGTATGACCTTGGCGTGAACAGTTATATCCGCAAGCCGGTTGATTTTTACCAGTTTGTTGAAGCGATCAAACAATTGGGTATCTACTGGCTTTTGATCAATGAACCGCCACCATCAATTTTATAAACATTGCATGAAAAAACAGTTACAATTACTGATATGTGAAGATGATTCAAGCGATGCGGCAATGATCATCCGAAAACTGGAAAAGGCAAACTATACAGTGCATCACCAGCGTGTAGAAACCGCTGCCGATATGCTCAAAGCATTAAACACCCATGCATGGGATATTGTGATATCTGATTTTCATATTCCGGGTTTTGGCGGCCCCGCTGCATTGTCGACACTCCGCTCCACAGGCAAAGACATTCCATTTATCCTGGTATCGGGCGCAATAGGAGAAGAGACCGCCGTAAACATGATGCGTGCCGGCGCGGGTGATTACCTGATGAAACATTCGCTTGCAAGGTTGAATGAAGTAGTGAAACGCGAACTTGAAGAAGCCGCAAACCGAAAGGAACGCAAAGCAGCAGATGAACAGATCAAAGCCAATGAAGAAAAATACCGCGCAGTGATCGATAACTCTTTGTTCGCTATCTTTCTTGCGCGGCCGGGCGGGCTGATCATGGAATCAAACAAAGCAGCTACGGAATTATTTGGCTATACTTCGGAAGAGTTTCTGAAAATGGGACGTGAAGAATTACTTGATTTTACTGACAAAATACTTGCTGAGAAAGTAAAGGAACGAGATGCCAAAGGCAGCAGCACCGGCGAGTTTACAGGCATCCGGAAAAATGGCGAACGGTTTGATTGTGAGGTTTCGTCTGTGATCTTCAAGGATATCAACGGAGAAAAAATGACCTGCGCAATGCTGGCCGATATTTCGCCGCGCAAAAATGCCGAACAGAAACTACGGGAAACCAATATCGAATTAAAAGAGTTATCGCATCATTTAAAAAATGCAAGGGAAGACGAACGTAAGTATATAGCCCGTGAAGTACATGATCAATTAGGGCAACTGGCCACCGCATTAAAAATAGATGTGGACTGGCTCAATATGAAGATCGAGGCAACGGATGAAATGTCAAAAAAAAGAGTGGCGCATGCAAATACAACGATCGATGTGTTGATATCGACTATCCGGAAGATCGCATCGAGTTTACGGCCGAGTGTGCTGGATGATTTCGGTTTGAATGCAGCCATTGAATGGCAATGCACAGAATTTCAAAGCCTGAGTAATATTGAAACAGTGTTTACATCAACATTTGACGACAAAAAGATAACGCTGGAAATGAAAACAGAACTGTTCAGGATCGTGCAGGAATCGCTGACCAATGTAATGCGGCATTCCAAAGCCAGTTATGTAGAAGTGACGATCTGGGAAGAGGCAAAAAATATTTGCCTCTCGGTAACAGACAACGGTAAAGGTTTTGATACATCATCGCGGAAAAAAACATTAGGCCTGATCGGGCTGCGTGAAAGGGCTGAATCATTGAACGGCAAATTGCATATTGAAAGCGCAGTTGGAAAAGGTACCGTTGTTAAAGCAGTTATTCCTAAAAATTAAAAATATGAGAATATTAATTGCAGATGACCATACCATTGTCAGGGAAGGCATCAAATTATTACTGATAGAATCCTATCCGCTCGCCGATATCGTTGATGTATCCGATTCGGTGGATCTGATGAAATCAGTGTACAAAGAAAAATGGGATGTGGTCATTTGCGATATTTCTATGCCACCCGGCGATTCGGGCCTTGAAGCGATCAAACAGATAAAAGAACATGCACCCAAATTACCTGTTATTATATTAAGTATGCATGCGCCGGATCAATATGCGGTAAGAGCGATTAAGGCAGGGGCCATGGGTTATCTTACCAAAGGCGCGGCAACGCTTGAACTGGTAAAAGCAGTGAACACGGTATTGTCGGGTAGAAAATATCTCAGCGCAGATGTTGCCGGCGTATTGGCTGATGCTTTCGAAAATTCAAACATTTCCAATTCTGTGGAAAGCCTTTCTGACCGTGAGTTTGAGGTATTCAAACTGCTTGCATCGGGTAAATCGATTTCTGATATTGCCAAACAGCTTATCCTGAGTACGAATACAGTAAGTACTTTTCGCGCACGCATATTTGAAAAAATGGGATTCCATAATAACCTCGAACTGATCCGTTACGCAGTAGATAATAAACTGATCTGATCATTACCGGATCGTTTGCTCCAGGCATTTTATGCAACAAGCCGGCAGCCCTCACGGTGTTTTCACCGGAAGGATATCAGTAAAGCACTACATTTTTTTTCTGCCGAACCACAGCATACAGATACAACACGTTACTTCCCCATATGCCTGCCTGCTACGTTTTTTTCATACCTGCGTCGATTGCAGGAGAAGGTATTTCTGCGTCAATTTACATTCCCAATATAACTGTAACGGGTTTGTATGAAAAAGCAAATACGCATTTTTGAGAAAGCATATATCAGCATCCATAAAAGCCTGGTATTGATCATTGCCACTGCTTTGTTATCAGGCGGATGTACTAAGACTGATATTGCGCCGATACAGCCCGTTTCTGTTAAAGATTTTCATTTGTCAGAGTCAAAAATTGTGTTGTT
>Ga0206949_1315_pt1 | contig 12382 bp, 5 predicted proteins | sample Alteio_BWOrgHeat_40_FD_153240 | JGI IMG/M metagenome (GOLD analysis project Ga0206949, IMG submission 153240) | Enriched cells from forest soil in Barre Woods Harvard Forest LTER site, Petersham, Massachusetts, United States -... | ecosystem: Environmental > Terrestrial > Soil > Temperate forest > O...
TTTTGTTAAGCCCGGGCGATTCACCAAAGTATTTTTTTTCAAATGCCTTAGTTATTACGATGCTGTTAGGACTGGTAAGTGCGGTTTTAATGTCGCCTTCAACTAATGGAATTGAAAATACGGTAAAAAAATTTGAGTCTGCCAGCGCCAGTTCTTCTTCTTTAAACTGCCGATCGTTATATTTTATAAAAGCGGGCTTATCCCGTTCCAAACGTGTAACGGCTATAACTTCCGGGTAGGCATTTTTTATACCCGGCCCAACGGCTACATCAACCATCGGGAAGTCAGTAGCCCCACCGTTACCCATTAAATGTATGCCTACGCGATAAATTTGATTGGCCTGTGACGGGTAAGTATCGTAGTTTAACTCCTGGTACAAATAAGCGCCTATAAACATGCAGCAGCTAAGCCCTACCGATAAGCCAAAAACATTAATAAAAGAGAATACTTTATTATGCTTTAGGTTGCGCCACGCGGTTTTAATGTAATTTCTTATCATCTTGTTTGGTCATTAGTCATTATATCATTTCGCTTCGCTTTCATTGAGTCATTTGTCATAAGTCAAATCAATGACCTAATGATTTAATGATTATTCCGATCGCAAGCTCTTTACCGGGTTGGCTATGGCTGCTTTTATTGATTGAAAACTTACTGTAGCAATGGCAATCACTATGGCGGTTAATCCTGCTATTGCAAATACCCACCAGCTGATATCTATGCGGTAATCATATGTTTTTAGCCATTTTGTCATTAGCCAATAAGCTGTTGGGAAAGCGGCAAGGCATGATATAATCACCAGTCGTAAAAAGTCCCTCGACAGTAGGCTCGCCAGCCCTGATACGCTTGCACCTAGTACTTTGCGTATACCAATCTCTTTTGTACGGCGCTCAGCGGTATAGGCTGCAAGGCCAAATAAACCAAGACATGATATAATTATAGCCAAGGTTGCAAATACACGTGATAGCTGGCTTACCAGCATTTCGGTTGAGAACATCTGGTTAAACTGGTCGTCGACAAAACGGTAATCAAACGGGTACGCGGGGTTATCCTTTTTCATTACGCCTTGTATGGCTGCCAATGTTTTTTCAAGATCGCCGTTGGGCTTTATGTGGATGTACATCATAGTTTCATTTGCTGGTGGTGCGCTGTAAAACATTACCGGGTCGGGTGTTCTGCCGTAGATGTTACCATACACATAATCGTTCACTACGCCTACTACAACCCCAGAGGTTGTATCCTGCTCACCATGTATCCGTTTGCCAATAGCGCTGCCTTTACCCATTAGTTTTTCAAGCGATTGGGTGATAAGCATACGTATCGGCCTTGCAGTATCTGCTACAGTTAGGTTGCGTCCTTCCAATATTTTAATGCCCATGGTTTCCATAAATTCGGGTGTAATATAGCGCTGGGATATTAATACTTTTGAGCCGGCAGGTTTGCTGTCCCAGGTAAGATTTGAGGTATTGTTACCGCCGTATAGAAGAACATGATCGGCAAGAGCGACATTGGTAACCGTGCCGGTATTGAGCAGGTCCTGCTTTATTACACTGTATTCAGTACCCATTTTTCCCTGTAGGTCCATTTCAATAATGTTGTCTTTATTAAAGCCTAACTGCCTGCTTTTTACGTGTTGTATTTGCTGGTAAACTATTACGGTACTAATAATAAGCACTATCGATACACCAAACTGCATTACTACCAGGCCCTGGCGGATAAACGCTGCGCCGCCTGTTTTTAATTTAACACCTTTTAGTACTGATACTGGGTTAAATGATGAGAGATAGAACGAAGGGTAACTTCCGGCCACTAAACCACAAATAACTGTAATGGCGAGTAAACCCAATATGTGTGTTGGATTACCAAAACCTAAAGTAAGCTGTTTTTGTACCAGCATATTAAAGGCAGGTAGGGTTAGTATTACAATAATTACAGCTACAATCGTGGCGATAAACGCCATAAACATGGCTTCGCCGATGAATTGCAGGACAAGTAGATTTTTGCCTGCGCCGAGTACTTTGCGTACGCCTACCTCGCGGGCGCGTTTTTCGCTGCGGGCGGTGGACAGGTTCATGAAGTTTATGCAGGCAATGAACAGGATGATCCAGGCAATGAGGGTAAACAGGTGTACATATTCTATTTGGCCCCCGCCGGTCATTTTGCCATCTTTAAAATCATCGCGCAGATGCCAGTCGTTCATGCTAAATAAAAACACGTGGCCTAAAGCAGCCGGGATGCGTTTTTGGATATAATTATATAACTGCTTGTTAACCGTTGCGGGGCTTATACCGGGTTTTAGTTCGACATAAGTAGTTAACGATTGATTACCCCAACTGGTTAACCATGGGCTTCGATCCCAAAATATTTTGAAGGGCATAAGCCATTCAAACTGCATGCTTGAATTTGCAGGGATATCCTTCAAAACACCGGTTACTACATAATCCTGCTTATTATCAACCCTTATAGTTTTGCCAAGGACATCCTTATCTGTACCAAAAAACTTTTCCGCTGTTTTTTGGGTGATAACCAGCGAATGTAGCTGCGAAAGTGCTGATGCCGGGTTACCCTGAACAAATGGCAAAGTAAACATGCTGAATATGGAGGCTTCAACATATTTACCCGATGCAAACACGGATTTGTCGCCCTGTGCAAAAAGCAACGATTCTGTGCCTTCGGATGTACGGCAAGTGTTGGCTATGCCGGGTAGTTCAGCCTGCATTGAAGGGCCCATTAGTCCGGGGGTCGACGACTCGGTAAACACATAAGTATCGTACTGCTGGTTCTCCTCGGCCATATAAAGCCTGTCTTTCTTTATGTTTACCGCATCAAAATGCACTTCGTCTTCAACCCATAAAAAAATGAGGGCCGCGCAGGCTATACCTACGGCTAAGCCAAATATGTTTAAAAAGCTATAGGTCTTATTTTTGGTAAGACTACGGTAGGCTGTTTTTATGTAATTCTTTATCATGGCTTTCAGTCATTAGTCATTGTGTCATTTCGCTACGCTGTCATTGGGTTACAGGTATTCTTTTATGACAGGATGAGTATAATGACTTAAAATACATACCAAAATTTAAATATCTAATTATCAATTAGTTAAATATGATTTTGAAGCAACAATGTACGGAAGCGTAACACCTACTGTACGGTTATGATACAGTGGCTTTAATTACGGTCATTACGCTTTGCTATCATTGGGTCATTAAGTCATTGATAATCTGTAATTAAAACCAACAATGACTCAATGACCTAATGATATAATGACTAAAAATTATTCCGATCTCAAGCTCTTCACCGGGTTTGTGATCGCTGCTTTGATAGATTGAAAGCTGATGGTGATAAACGCAATTAGTATTGCGGCTACACCGGCAACAGCAACCACCCACCACTGTATATTTTGGCGATAAGCAAAATCCTGCAGCCAGTAATTCATGGCCCACCAGGCGAGCGGCGAGGCAAATATGATGGCTATTACTACCAGCTTTATAAAGTCTTTTGATAGCATACCTATTATTGTCGACATGCTTGCACCCAACACCTTGCGAATACCTATTTCTTTTGTGCGCTGTTCGGCTGCATAAGCGGCAAGGCCAAACAAGCCTAAACAGGCAATAATAATAGCTAACGATGTAAAAACGACTGATATGGTGCCCATACGTTGTTCCGAACGGTACATTGCTTCAAAATCTTTATCCATGAAAGAGTAGTTGAATTGCTGGTTAGGTGAAAAATCTCTCCATTTGGCTTTTACCCTATCAAGCAGTGCGGGGATATTTTCCGAGTTAATACGGACACTTAGGGCCCCAAGATCATCCTTATAATAGAATATCAAAGGGGTTACATTGTCGCGCAGTGACTGGAAGTTAAAATCTTTAATAACACCTATAATGTGGTATGGCTTTAATATTTTAGCATTTTGATCCTGCGGAACATAGATCGTCTGGTTTACCGGGTTCCGAAATTCAAGCATTCGCGCCGCGGTTTCGTTTATAACCACTGCGCTTGAATCGGTTGGCATTTGATTCGAAAAATTACGCCCATCTTTTATTTTCATTCCAAGCGTTGGGATATAGTCTTCATCAACGGTCCATTCCTGGGTCATTAATGAACGCTTTTGATCAATAACAGGATCTTTAAAAACGGTAGAAGTGTTACCATAATCAGAAGTGGGTAAAGCGCTGGTAAGCGTGGAACTTTGTACGCCGGGTAACTGATTTACTTCGTGTTTAAATGATTTTGCCTTGTCGCCAAGGGAATATACGTTCCATATGCAAAGCACGTGATCACGGTTATAACCCAAGTCCTTATCCTGGATATATTTAAGCTGGTTGTAAATAACCAATGTGCCAATAATAAGGAATATGGAGATGGCAAATTGAAAAACCACCAGGAAGCTGCGCAAAAAGCCACCTTTAAAACCCGTTGATATTTTTCCCTTTAAAACATTTATCGGCTGAAAACCCGAAAGAAAAAATGCAGGGTATGAACCGGCCAGCCCCCCTATCACTATTATGATGACGAACAAAACGGGTAATAACCATGAGATTATTTGAGGTGTGATGGTTCCTTATTTGCAAGTTGATTAAATGCCGGCAATAACAGCCACGCAGCAACTACGGCTATAATTGCACTTATGAGGGTTACGATGATCGACTCGGTAAGGAACTGAAAGATAAGGTACTTGCGCGGAGAGCCCAACACCTTCCTAACCCCTACCTCGCGGGCACGGTTTGATGAGCGCGCTGTAGAAAGATTCATGAAGTTTACACAAGCTATGAGTAAGATAAATATGGCGATCGCTGAAAAAATATATACATACTGGATGTTGCCATTCCCGCCGAGTTCGGCAATCATATTTGAATGCAGGTGTATAGCTGTTAGCGGTGTAATATTGAACTTAAAATAATTGCCGCTTTGCAAAAATTGGTCGTAGGTTACATGTACTATGCTTTGTAGCTGGGGCCCGGCGTGTGTCCTGAAAAAAGTGGGCATTTTACTGTTAAGGGCTTTATAGTCTGCCCCCGGCCGTAATAAAATATAGGTATTAAAATTACTGCTGAACCATACACTCTCCCTGCTTTCGGGCAAAGTTGACATAGATATAAAGAAATCGAAATCGAAGTGCGACTGCTTAGGGATGTTTTTTATTACACCGGTTACTTTATAAAGCGCCGTATCGTTAAAAGTAAGCGTGCGCCCTACGGCGTTGGTGGTGTTAAAATATTTTTGGGCCGTGCGTTCATTTATCACCACGCTGTGCGGTTCTTTTAAAGCATCAGCCTGATTGCCGTTTATCATGGGCAAAGTAAATACATTAAAAATTGTAGGGTCGGCATACACCATTGCGTCTTCTTTGATATCCTGGTTACCCTTTTTAACCAAATTACCACCACGCGTCCTGAACCTGGCAACTTGTTCAATTTCGGGGAAATCAGCCTTCATGGTGGCTGCCAAAATTGGGGGCACCACCGCAAAGGTGTTGCTGTTCCCACCAAATCTTATTGCCTCATCTACGCGGTAAATGCGGTTGGCGTTTACGTTATAACGATCATAACCCAACTCATCAAACACATAAAAAACTATAAGCAGGCATGTGGCCAAACCCAATGCAAGGCCCAGCACATTGATGGCCGTAAAGCCCTTGTTTTTTGTAAGGGTACGAAAGGTTGTTTTGATATAGTTTTTTATCATTATTTGGTTGATTAGTTCATTTGTTCACCGGTTCATTGGTACTGTCTGTTCATTAGTCGCTTATATAGAGCAAAACGTTACACGCTTATTCGCTGCGCAAGCTTTCTTCGAAAGCCATAGCTCATTCGCTGCGAAGGCTTTTAACCGGGTTTGCAACAGCTGCTTTAAATGATTGAAAACTTATGGTGACAAAAGCTATTATTATGGCCGTAAGCCCTGCGACAGCAAATACCCACCATTGAAAACTTGTGCGATAGGCAAAATTCTGCAACCATTTGTTCATGGCCCACCAGGCTATTGGCGATGAAATTAGTATAGCGATGCACACCAGTTTTATAAAATCGCGCGATAGCATGGCTACGATCAACGATACATTGGCGCCCATAACTTTGCGGATGCCGATCTCTTTTGTGCGCTGCTCAGCCGCGTAAGCCGCAAGGCCAAATAATCCCAGGCAGGCAATGGCTATTGCCAAAATGGTAAACGCTATAAAAATTGTACCCGTGCGCTGCTCGGTGCGATACATGCCATCAAAATCCTGGTTCATGAATGAGTACTGGAAATGCGCGGCAGACATCCCTCTCCATTTGTCTTCAATTTGCGCGAGTAATGCCGGCAGGTTAGTGGTTTGCACTCTCAGGCTTAAGTCGCCGGTATCATCACCTAATTGCAGAATTACGGGGTTAATATTATCGCGCAGCGAACTAAAATTAAAATCCTTAATAACGCCTATAATTGTATATGGCTTAAATGTTGGGGTGCCCCCTCCTGATGATTTATAGATAATTTTGTTCACCGCGTCGGTAAATCCAAGAAATTTAGCAGCAGTTTCGTTAATAACAACCGTGCTTGAATCTGAAGGCATTTGTGCCGAAAAACTACGGCCTGCGGCCAATTTCATCCCAAGTGTTTTAACATAATCCTCATCAACATTCCATGTTTGGGGGAATATCGCTTGTTTAGGATCAGCCACCGCTTGTTTATAAAAAATGGCTGTACTGCGGTTTTGTGTTGTGGGCAAAAAGCCGGTTAACGTGGCATTTTCAACACCCGGCAGTTGCTTTACCTCTTGCTTAAATGTTTTTGAATGGCCGCCCAATTCAAAGGCGTTTTGTATAACCAATACCTGGTTGCGGTTGTAACCAAGGTCGCGGTTTTGGATATAGTGTAACTGATTATATACCACCAATGTGCCTACAATAAGTATGATTGAGATAGAAAACTGGAATATAACCAGGAAACTACGCAACCTGCCGCCTTTAAAACCGGTTGAAACTTTGCCTTTCAAAACGTCAATTGGCTTAAAGGCCGATAAAAAGAACGCAGGATATAAACCTGCTAAAAAGCCAATTATCAGTACGGCCAAAACCGATGAAGGAATAAGCCATACTAACGTAGCAGTATTTACTACAATATCTTTATCGGCAAAATGGTTAAATGTGGGTAGGATGGCAATGGCGATAATTAACGCGATAATTACCGATAGCAGCGTTATTAATATAGATTCGGATAAAAACTGGGCAACCAGGTACTTACGCGCCGAACCTAAAACCTTGCGAACGCCCACCTCGCGTGCACGGTTTGATGAACGGGCGGTTGACAGGTTCATGAAATTAACACAGGCTATCAACAATATGAATATGGCTATAACCGAAAAAATATAAACGTATTGGGTGGTGCCGTTAGCACTTAGCTCGCCGGTTTGGTTGGAGTGCAGGTGAATATCGGTTAGCGGTATCATATTCATGCGGAAATAGCTACCGCTTTGCTCAAATTTATCATAGCTCATTTTAAGCTCTGCCTGCATTTGGTCGCCACTATACCTGCGAAGTAGCTGCGGGAACTGTGCTTCCAGTTTTTTGTAATCGGCCCCTTTTCGCATTAAAACATAAGTGTTATAATCGCTTCTTAACCATTCATTCGAGCGGCTATCGGGGAAAGATGCCATTGACAGAATAAAATCAGCATGAAAATGGGACTGTTGGGGAATATCCTTAATTACCGCAGTAATCTTCATGCCATGATTGGCATCGGTAATTAAATTCTGACCTACAACATCAACCTTGTTAAAATATTTTTTTGCCGTAGATTCCGTGATAACTACCGTATTGGGTTCGGTTAAAGCGGTTGCTTTGTTACCATAAATAATGGGCAATGTAAAAACATCAAATATGGACGGATCGGCAAAGATCATGTTGTATTCAAGGATGTTCTCATTCCCTTTTTTTACATGCATACCACCACCTGCTTTTAGTCTTACAGCATTTTCAACCTGCGGGAAATCATTTTTAAGCGTTTGTGCCAGCGGGGGCATACAAACCGCATACTGCACTTTGTTATCGCCCAGTTTAAGGTCTTCATTAACACGGTAAATGCGATCGGCATTTACGTTATAGCGATCGTAACTTAGCTCGTCGAACACATAAAATACGATGAGCAGGCAGGCTGCAAGCCCCAGGGCCAGGCCAAATACGTTTATAGCCGTAAAGCCCTTATTTTTTATAAGGGTACGGAAGGCGGTTTTTATGTAGTTTCTAATCATGGTTTTAGTTCATTAGTTCACTGGTTCATTTGTTCATTAGTCGCTTGATCCTTTAACCAGGTTGCAAAAATCATTCGCTTCGCAGGCTTTTAACCGGGTTCATTAAAGCCGATTTGATGCCCTGGTAACTTACGGTAAGTAATGTGATGATTATTGCGCCTGCCGCTGTGGCTGCGAATATCCACCACGATAGATCGGTGTGGTAATTATAATTCTTTATCCAGCCCTGCATAAAGTAATAGGCAGTTGGTATAGCAATGATGATGGCTATACTTACCAGTGCTACAAAATCCTTCGACATGAGGCCCCATAAGTTGAATACGGTTGCGCCAAGCACTTTGCGGATGCCTATTTCTTTGGTGCGCTGCTCGGCCATGAATGTTGCCATGCCAAACAGGCCCAGGCAGCTGATGAATATGGCCAGTACTGTAAAAAAGCCTGCCAGCTTGCCAATTCGTTCTTCATCCTGGAATTTTTTGGCGTATTCGCTATCAGCAAACTTATAATCGAACGGGCTTTCAGGATTATATCTTGCAAAAATAGGGGCTATTTTTTCAATGGCTTCATGCGGGCCCATATTGGGGTTTAGTCGAACATTGATAAAAGACCCGGCTTCATTCAGCCCCAAAAATAACGTCGGATTAACCGGTTCATAGGGCGAGGTCATTACCATGTCTTTTACCACCCCAATTATGTGGTAGTTATGATCCTCTTTCATGATCTTACCTATAGGATCTTTCATATTCATGAATTTCACTGCTGCCTCATTTACTACTACGGCTAATGAATCGGTGGCAAAATCCTTTGAAAAATCTCGCCCGGCGATAATTTTCCAGCCAACTGTTTTTCCATAGTCGGGAGTTACCGGTATAATGCCAAAGTTTGTTTGTAAGGCGGGATCTTTTCCTTCCCAGGTAAAGTCGCTGTAATACGAGTTGACATTGGTAACCGGGCTGCCGGATTCGGCAATATTTACTATAGCGCCTGTTTGCTGCAGATCGTTCTTTAAAGCAGCAAAATGGTTATGCATATCATTGTTTTGAGCTTCAACCTGTAATAAACCGGCGCGACTGTAACCAACGGGGCGGTCTTTACTATATTCAACCTGTTTAAAAACGATCATGGTGCCTATAATGAGCATTACCGATACCGTGAATTGTAAAACCACCAATACCTTGCGTGGCAATGCAGCGAAACGGCCCGCTTTGAAAGTGCCCTTTAAAACTTTAACCGGCCTGAAAGATGAAAGATAAAATGCCGGGTAGCTGCCAGCCAACAGGCCAGTTAACAGGCTAAAGCCGATACCAATCAACCAAAATACAGGGCTGCTCCATAAGATAGCCATTCTTTTATCCGCCACCTGGTTAAACAATGATAAAGCTAATTGTACCAGGAATAGCGCAACCACAAATGCAAACACCGACATGAGCAAAGATTCGCTGAAAAACTGACTTATGAGTTGTGTGCGTGCCGAACCGAGCGTTTTACGGATGCCCACTTCCTTGGCTCTTTTTTCGGACCGGGCAGTACTTAAATTCATGAAATTGATGCAAGCCAGTACCAACACAAACAGGCCGATAATGCCAAACATGATAACAAATTCAATCTTCCCGCCAGTGCATACGCCGTTTTTAAATTCGGAATACAAATGCCAGCGGCTCATCGGATACACAAATAAGGCTGGTCTAAATGAGGCACCCAGTTTATCGCCTTCTAATGTTATTCCTTTCAGTTTTACATCTTTTATTTTTGCTGAAACAACAGCAACATCAACTCCCGGATTAAGCTGGGCATAAACCATCCACGAATTATTACCCCAATGATTTATGCTGTGGATATGCCAGGGCTCAGTAGTCATGTATAGCGTCCAGGTGCTGATGAATGCCATATCATGGAAAGTGGTGTTCGCCGGGAAGTCGGCATACACACCGGTAACTTTAACGGGGAATTGACCATCAATTTTTAGTGTTTGGCCCATAGGATCAGCCGTGCCGAAAAGTGCCTTCGCCAGTGATGCAGAGAGCATTATGGACGACATATCCTTTAACCCCTTACGGTTTCCTCGCAACATATCAAGGGTAAGAAGATCAGGAGCTTCAGCTTCCATATAACTACCCGCTTGCTTCAGTTTTTTATCGTTGGTGCCAATTATATGATCGTCGTTAAAGGTTGACATTACCACATATTTAAAATTGCTTCCATATTCCTGGCGCAATTTCGGTGCTACGGGCATTGGCAAATTGGGTTGTGTACCCACATCCCCATTTAGGGTTTGATGCTGCATCACCTGTACTATGCGGTCGTAGTTTTTGAAGTATTTATCCCATGACATTTCATCATATATCCACAAGCCTATCAGCATCACCACGGCCATGCCTAATGATAAGCCTGCAATGTTTATAAACGTACTTGCTTTGTTCCTAAGCAAATTACGCCACGCAACCTTTAAGTAATTCCTGATCATCTTTTTTTGGTTATGGGTTTTATTGATGGCTTATTACTCGCTTCTTAAACTTTTTACAGGGTTGACTAAAGCGGCAGCAATTGCCTTATAGCCTACTGTTATCCAAGCTATAACAACCGAAACCACAATAGCCAATATGAATGTACCCGGGCCTATGTCTATTTTATATATAAAGTTTTCCAGCCATTTATTCATAAAATACCATCCTAAATGTGCAGAAATGGCAAACGCTATGATGATAAGTACCGTAAACTCTTTTGAAAACAGGTAAACGATACTGCTGACTGACGCGCCTAATGTTTTACGGATGCCTACTTCTTTGGTGCGTTGTATAGCCATGAACGATATGAGGCCGAATAAACCCAGGCAGGATATGAAAATAGCTATGCCTGCAAATATTTTGCATAACATTGATAGTTGTTGCTCGGTTTGGTAAAAGCCTTCTATCTTCTTGTCTAAAAACTGGTATTCGTACAAATTACCGGGGAAGTTATTGTCCCAAAGGCGCTCAATAGTTGTTAGCGTAGCTTTCGCATTGGCGGGCTGAATTTTTATGTTGACGATTTGGTAAGCACTACGCGCTGAAGCCATCATGACCGGCGGTATCTGGTGTTTTAATGATGCCAGGTTGAAATCCTTTACTACACCTACAATTGGCCAGTTTAGTTTTTTATCGTCCCACAAATTAATGTATTTGCCGATGGCATCTTTGGGGTCGCGAACGCCAAGTTTTTTGAGCATAGTTTCATTCACTACATAACCATGCGTTGTATCAGTTGGATTATATGGGCCGCCTGCAACAAATTGTATTTTATATAAATTGAAATAATTGGCATCGGCCCAAATTATATTGGCAAAAAAGTCGGTTTTTTTGGGTGAATTATTAAACTTAAAATCAGAGCTCCAACCACTATTGTCAGACGGACTGGCGAAACTATAGCTTACCGCCTTTATACCGGGCTGTTGCAATAGTTCATCACGAAAACTGTTAAAACGGGTAAGGCTAAGGCTATCATTTGGGACGGGAACATTAACCACAGCATCCTTAGCAAAACCAAGCGATTTGTTTTGAAAATAATTCATTTGGCTAATGATAACCAACGTGCCTATAACCAATATCTGCGCTATACAGAATTGCAACACCACCAATGCCCTACGCAGCGACGCTCCACTGGTTTGGCTAACAGCAAATTTATTTTTAAGCGCTGTAATGGGATTAAAGCCCGACAATACCATCGCGGGATAAAATCCCGCAAGGAAAGTAACACCTGCCAGCAACGCAGCTATAAATACCCATACAATAGATTCGGACAGGAAATGGGTATTTAGTTTAAGACTAAGGAAGGCGGTTAAATAAGGAAGCGTTAATGTAGCTATAATAACACCTAATGTTACAGCGAATAATGCTATAATAAAGGTTTCGGTAATAAACTGAATGATCAACTGCTTGCGGTTACTGCCTAAAACCTTGCGTATGCCAACTTCTTTTGACCGGTTAACAGCTTGTGCAGTTGCCAGGTTTATGAAATTTACACAAGCAATTATCAGCAGAAACAAGCCTATCAAACTCATGATATTTATACGCTGGTGGCTAAAACCATCCGTACGAAATATTTCCAGGTCGGTGTTGTAATGCAAATCGCTTAAAGGTTGCAGCTGCATACCTACCTTAGCATATTCGGCGGGTT
>Ga0206949_1317_pt1 | contig 12307 bp, 12 predicted proteins | sample Alteio_BWOrgHeat_40_FD_153240 | JGI IMG/M metagenome (GOLD analysis project Ga0206949, IMG submission 153240) | Enriched cells from forest soil in Barre Woods Harvard Forest LTER site, Petersham, Massachusetts, United States -... | ecosystem: Environmental > Terrestrial > Soil > Temperate forest >...
CAGTTAATGCCACGCGGCTCTCGAGCATGCCGCCCATCATACAGGGAATGTTATTTTTTTCTGCTACTTCATTGATCAGGATCGCTTCATGAATGCCGCCGCTTTTGGCAAATTTGATATTGATATAAGCACAGGCTTTGTTACGGATGATCCTTTCTGCATCATGGTGTGTGAATACGCTTTCATCGGCCATGACCGGAATGGGAGAGAACAGGCAAAGCTGCGGTAATAATTCATCGTTCCATTTGCGCATGGGCTGTTCGCAGAATTCGATATTGTATTTTGCAAGGCCGGTTAATGCTGTAACCGCATCATCATAACTCCAGCCCTGGTTGGCATCGACGCGTAATTTGATATCGTTTCCGATCGCCTGCCTGATCTGTTTGATCCTTTCTATATCATCTGCGGGCGCTTTGCCCAGTTTTACTTTGATGATATTGACAGCTTTCTGTTTGAACTCAACTGCTTTGGCAGCCATATTCTCCGCTGTATCGATACCGATCGTGAGATCGCTTTCGATGGATCTTTTTTGTCCGCCTAAATATTGATACAATGGTTGATCGGCCGCTTTTGCTGCAATATCATACAATGCAAGATCGAACGCGCTTTTCGCAGTATAGTTGCCGGCGGTGAAAAGATCCAGTTCATTCAACCGTTCTTCAATATCCGTTGCGGGTTTGTTTTTCCAAAGCGATGCAAAGTCTTTGGCCATTTCAAAACAGGTGGCTTGTGTTTCGCCTGCGATCATAGGGAAAGCGGAACATTCGCCCACACCAATAATGCCTTCATCAGTATGTATGCGGATAAACAGGTTCTGGGCAAACGCCATAGTGCCTGTTGCGATCGTGAATGGCACCATGGGGATGGTGTATTTATAGATCTCGGTATGTGTAATAAGCATGCGCGAATTTCAGTATTTATTGGAATAGTTGGGGAGATTTTAGCTTTGAGCCACGAGCTATCAGCTTTGAGCCATAAGCCTGAGCTGTAAACTTTACGCTTCGGACTGTAGTAAATTGAATGATCATGTACGAACGAATTGATTACGCCACAGAATATTTTTTGCTATGGCTTACAACTCATAGCTCACAGCTGATAGCCTACAGCCCACAAACGCTGCACAGAAAAAAATAAATCCAAGTTTCTTCCAAAACCTTTTTTACTTATCGTTGGTGTACCGATATTCGCATGACGAACGTCTGTTAGCAATGAATATTTCCTTCGACAACACTGAGAATGCCTTTGCGTATAAAAGCGACAAAGAACTAAAAGGCGCGCGTTTTCTGTTCAGAACCATGGGTTTTCCGTGGTTTGTTCAGATAGGCACGCGGTTAACGCCTTTTATCATGAAGACGGGCCTGCCTGTTCATGGGATTATACGCAGAACGATCTTCAAACAATTTGTTGGCGGCGAAACACTCGAAGAAACTGCAGAAGTAGGAGCAGTACTTGGAAAATACGGCGTACAGGTAATTTTAGATTATGGTGTGGAAGGAAAAGAAGATGAAGAAAGTTTTGACAATGCTACCGAAGAGTTTATCCGCGTGATCAATTATGCGGCCACACAAAGCAATATTCCTTTTATCAGTGTAAAAGTAACCGGCCTTGCAAGGTTCTCACTGCTGCAAACACTGGACGAAGCGCCGCGTTTGCGCAGCGGCATCCATGACCATGAAGAAGAGATCGCGGAATGGGACAGGGTGCGCGACCGCATGTACGCTATCTGCGAAGCCGCTGCAGAAAAAAATATCGGCGTATTGGTTGATGCAGAAGAAAGCTGGATACAGGATCCCGTTGACAGGCTGACGATGGAGATGATGGCCATATTCAACAAAGAAAAAGTGATCGTGTATAATACGATCCAATTGTATCGTCATGACAGGTTGCATTTTTTAAAACTATCGCACCGCATTGCGCAGCAACAGGGTTTTATGCTGGGTATAAAACTGGTTCGCGGCGCATACATGGAAAAAGAAAGAACGCGCGCAAACGATAAAGGATATGCCAGCCCGATACAACCCAATAAAGCAGCTACCGATCATGATTACAATGAAGCGGTTGATTATTGTATACAGCATATTGAACAGGTATCGGTAATTGTAGCATCGCATAATGAAGAAAGCAACCTGCATGCCGCGCGTTTGCTGGATCAGAAAGGTGTGGCGCATGATCATCAGCATATTCATTTCTCGCAGTTATATGGCATGAGCGATAACATCACATTCAACCTGGCGAAAGAGGGGTTTAATGTAAGCAAATACCTGCCATTCGGCCCGATCCGCGATGTGATCCCTTACCTGATGCGCAGGGCGCAGGAAAACAGCAGTGTGAGCGGGCAAACGGGCCGCGAATTATCGCTGATCAAGAAAGAACTGGCGCGTAGAAAAGGTTAAACAATTCACAGATTCTCCCCAATGTGATTATCATTCTTTCCCTCATCACATTTTCAAGTGTATTTTGCATCTTATGCAGCAATATCAGCAATTACTCAGGCATATTTTGGCAAACGGTGCGCAGAAAACCGACCGCACGGGAACAGGCACACTCAGTTGTTTTGGTTACCAGATGCGTTTTAATTTGCAGGAAGGTTTTCCGATGGTGACCACTAAAAAATTGCATCTCAAAAGTATCGTGTATGAACTGTTATGGTTTTTGCAGGGCGATACGAATGTGAAATATCTCAACGATCATAAAGTAAGTATATGGGATGAGTGGGCCGATGAAAATGGCAACCTCGGCCCCGTGTACGGAAAACAATGGCGCAGCTGGCAGGGTGCGGATGGAACGGTGACGGATCAGATAACGGATGTAGTAAAACAGATCAAAACAAATCCCGACAGCAGAAGGATGATCGTAAGCGCATGGAACGTTGCAGAATTGCCAAAGATGGCGCTGATGCCTTGTCATACTATTTTTCAATTCTATGTTGCCGATGGAAAATTAAGTTGCCAGTTATACCAAAGAAGCGCAGATGTATTTTTAGGCGTTCCGTTCAATATTGCCTCGTATGCTTTGTTAACGATGATGATGGCGCAGGTATGTGATCTGCAATACGGCGATTTTGTACACAGTTTTGGCGATGTGCATTTATACAATAATCATATCGAGCAGGCGCAACTGCAACTTACGCGCGAACCGAACGCATTGCCAACGATGAAACTGAACCCGGCGGTAAAAGATATTTTTAATTTCAGGTTTGAAGATTTTAGTTTGGAAAATTATGCGCATCATCCGGCTATTAAAGCGCCGGTAGCTGTTTAGATTTTTATTTTCTACCCCGACCCTAAAGGGGCTCTAACTCCCCTTTAGGGTCGGGGGCAAAAATGATACTCAAAATATGATACTCTCACTAGTCGTTGCCGCATCTACTAACAATGCCATTGGCCTCAATAACCAATTGCTCTGGCGTTTGCCGAATGATACAAAGTTTTTTAAGAACATTACCTGGGCCATGCCTGTGATCATGGGACGAAAAACGCTGAAATCATTGGGTAAACCTTTGCCGGGAAGGCTGAATATCGTTATCACGAGAAAGGCTGACTGGAAGCCGGAAGGCGCAACAGTTGTGCACTCCATCAAAGACGCTATAAATATTGCTGCAAATGAAAATTACAAGGAGGCATTTGTAATTGGAGGAGGTGAGATCTATAAAGAAGCCATTCTTATTGCAGACAGGATATATATCACAAGGGTTGATGCTGTTTTAAACGGCGATACTTATTTTCCGGCGATCGATAAAAAAATCTGGCGCATGGTTTCCGAGGAATCATTTGGGCCGGATGAGAAACACCAGTATGCGTATCATTTTCAATTGTGGGAACGAATTAAACCATAACGGGCATCATGGAATTTATCAAGATCGCTTATTGTGTGATGGCTCCTCTTTTGTTGATCCTTCTATTTATCAATGCACCATTCAAAAAATGCTGCACCAACCTGCTGGCCGTTTCTAATATTTTACTGATCGGGAATTCCATTTTTTTATCATGGCAACTGGCCGGCGTTTACCGGTTAATGAAAACCTATTCGATAAATTATGATCATTTTTTTGAAGACGATCACGGACTGATGTTACGCGTGGTGCTGGTTGTTCTGTTACCACTGCTTTCCTTTCATCGGTTTTTCCGGAAAAATAAAATATTCTCGATCCTTTTACTCGTGCTGCTATATTCCGTTTACCCACTCTCTTCCTGGAACACGTATGACCTTGTTTTCAAGATACCGTCTTATTTATGCCTGTTGTGTTCAGCTTATGCGTTACTTTGGCTGTTGAATAAATTACCTTATCAATCCCCGGTTGTATAATGTATTCGCCGATCCAGTTAGGTACTAAATATGCGAAATATTATCTCACTGCTTCCAACAGCAGGGGCCATGGGATGCATTCGCCATTTGTATTTTCTTTTATCACAAAAGTGTTGAATGATGACCGGCATTTTTATGCATATAAAACCATTGAAAACCTTCGGCGGTTGTTATTAACGGATCAACGCCAATTGGTGATCGAGGATCTGGGCGCTGGCTCACGAGTAAAAAAAGAGAATACAAGGGCCATACATGATATCGCTTCCTCTTCACTCAAACCAAAGAAATTCGGGCAGCTTTTATTTCGTATCGTTGATCAGTATGCGCCGAAAAATATTTTAGAACTCGGAACTTCTCTGGGAATTACAACCGCTTATCTCGCTTCTGCAAAAGAAGCGTCGAACGTTGTCACGATGGAAGGCGCAAAAATGATAGCCGGGATAGCGAAAGATAATTTTACCAAACTCGGGCTGAAAAATATAGAACTGGTTGAAGGGAATTTTGATGAAACCCTGCCTGCAACGATCAGAAGAATGGGTAATATCGATATGGCATTTGTTGATGGCAATCACCGTTACGAGCCCACGCTCCGTTATTTCAGAGAATTATTGCCTGCCATGCATGAATACTCGATCCTTGTATTTGATGATATTCACTGGAGCAAAGAAATGGAACAGGCGTGGGAAGAGATCAAACAGGATGCATCTGTAACACTCAGCATCGACCTGTTCTTTATCGGCCTGGTATTTTTCAGAAAAGAACAAAAAGTAAAACAACACTTTGTGATCCGTTTTTGATATGCGTGGTTTACTGTTTATATCGATGATGTTTTGTATATGCTTCACAGCATCGGCGCAGGATCTTTCTGCGTACAGCAAACATGTTTTTACAGATCATGGTATTGAATTGCCTTACCGTTTTTTATCACCGGCAAGCGATACCGCTAAAAAATATCCACTTATTATTTTTTTACATGGCGCATTTGAAAAGGGCAACGATAATGAGGCGCAACTAAATATCGGCGGCCGTTTTTTTATGCGCGATTCGATCAGGAAAAATTATCCGGCGTATATTTTATTCCCGCAATGCCCGCAGGATGATGTATGGGCGTATTTCGAAAACAAAATAGATTTTACCACAGGATTTGCAACCGACTGGAACTTTCCTTTTAGAAAACAACCCACAGATATCACCGCGACTTTAAAAAAACTGCTTGACAATTTATTAGCCGGCGGAAGCATTGATACTTCGCGTGTGTATATTGCCGGCTTGTCGCAAGGCGGTATGGGTGTGCTGGATCTGATCGCGCGGTATCCCGGTATGTTCGCTGCAGGCATATCTATCTGCGGCGGCGGCGATCCTGCTACTACAAAATTATTTGCAGGTAAAACAGCGCTCTGGTTATTTCATGGCGATAAGGATCAGGTTGTACCCACCACTTTCTCACAACAATATTATAAGCGATTAAAAAAAGCGGGCGCTAACGTTCGCTACTCGGAATATCCCGGTGTTGAACACAACAGCTGGGTAAATGCTTTTGCCGAACCGGATCTGATGCATTGGTTATTTGCGCAGAAGAAGCTTTGAGTTTTGAGCTTTCAGCCATCAGCTATTAGCCATCAGCTTTTTGCTTAACAAATACTGGCTACCTTTAATTTATGCAGCTTCCGGAAAATTTATTGCAGTCACTTGAAAACATAAAAGGCTTTAACAGAAAAAGTTTTGAAGAAATACATGCATCGGGAGAGCAGGTTACTTCGATACGATTGAATCCAGAGAAACAGCCCATAGTCCATGGTCGTCCATGGTCCATGGCCGATGGAGTGCCCTGGTGCCCGAATGCTTATTATCTTTCACAACGCCCGTCATTCACGCTCGATCCATTGTTTCATGCAGGGGCTTATTATGTACAGGAAGCAAGCAGTATGTTTATATGGCATGCATTGAAAAACGTTGTTGGGCAGGACACGAAAAAAAAAGTATTGGATCTCTGTGCGGCGCCCGGTGGCAAGAGTACATTGCTGGCGTCTTATTTCACGGATGGATTGGTTGTTGCCAATGAAGTGATCAGATCAAGGGCAGCTGTGCTTGTAGAAAATATTACCAAATGGGGAAGCGATCATGTGATCGTAACAAATAACGACCCTTCGCATTTTCAATCGCTCCCCGGTTATTTTGATGTGATGGTGATAGATGCGCCATGCAGCGGCAGCGGCTTATTCCGCAAAGACCCGGGCGCAGTTAATGAATGGAGCGAAGACAACGTACAACTCTGCAGCCAGCGGCAGCAAAGGATCCTGGCGGATATTTTACCGGCATTAAAAGAAGATGGTATATTGATCTATTCAACCTGTTCTTATTCGGAGGAAGAAGATGAGATGATCGCCGACTGGCTTGTATCGGAAATGAATATGGAAAACAAACAACTGGATATTCCGGCTGAATGGAATATCGTTGAAACAACTTCGCCTGTTACCAAAGCGCGTGGATATCGTTTCTACCCTGATAAAATAAAAGGCGAAGGTTTTTTTATATCCGTATTTCAAAAAAGAGCAACAGTTGAATTTGCCAGGTTAAAAGAACAACCGATACCATTTCCCTCAAAACAGGAAATACAATTGCTTGATGCATTTATACAATTGCCGCCTGAATATGTTTTATTTAAGCAGGCCGATGCTATCCGCGCAATAAAAAAAGAATGGCTTACGGATCTTCAGTTACTTGCAAAGTGTTTATACATTAAAAAAGCAGGCATTGAGATCGGAACCGTGAAAGGAAAGGATGTGATACCATCGCATGAACTGGCGCTTAGCCCGTTATCGCATACGGCTTTTGAAACGATCGGGCTTACGAGAGAACAATCACTGCAATATCTCCGCAGAAAAGAATTATTGATCGATGATGCACCCAAAGGATGGAACCTTGTTGGCTATGGTGGATTACCATTGGGCTGGATAAAAGTTTTACCCAACCGTGTCAATAATTACTACCCCGCCGAATGGAGAATATTAAAAGAGTAAATTTGCAGCACTAACTGCAATGAACATGAATAAACTGATCTGGCTGCTTGTTTGTTTTTTTTCCATTACTGTTTCTGCCCAGGAAAAATTAGTGGTAATGGGGGCCGCGCCTAATATGTACGTGGTATATCCTACCAATGGAACGGAGAGCCTACAGAATATCAGTAACCAGTTTGGGTTGTCGGTTGCCAAATTATCGGCCTATAATAATATCAATATCAACACATCCGCAGCGTTTGCAAAAGGCACAGAAATAAAGATCCCGTTTACAAAAGATAACCTCCTGCAGCATTCGAATGAAAGCAGCGCACCCTTGTATCATGTGATCAGACAGGGCGATAATCTTTACCGGCTTAGCCTCGCTTATAATAAAGTACCCATTCCTGTTCTGCGTGAATGGAACAATATGAAAAATGATATTGTAAAAGACGGACAATTGATCATGATCGGTTACCTGGTAAACGGAAAGCCTGTTGAAAAGAAAACAGATACCAAAAAAGATGTGATAACCACGCTGCCTAATAAAACACAAAGTTCAGATATAGCAACTGCAGCAGTTGCAAAGAATACACCAACAACTACCATAACAACGCCTGAAATAAAAGATAATAAGCCGGCCGAAATAAAACATACTGCACCCGATGTAAAACAAAAAGAAAATACAGAAACAGCGCCGGTTATCAAAGAACCGGTTGTACTAAAAACACCGGCTGAAGCAAAAGATACCAAAACAACTATCGTAACTGAAGCAAAGAAAAAAGATGAGTCAACAGAATATGTTCCGAAAGAAGGCGATGAAGGATATTTTGCAGCGGGATATGCAGAACATACCAGAGACCAGCTTGCGCAGTTTCATTCGGGTGATGCGGCAACTTTTAAAACTATCAGCGGCTGGACAGACAGAAAATTTTATGTATTGATGAATGATGTGGCACCCAAAACAATTCTGCGTATTACAGCACCCAATAATAAAAGCATTTGCGCAATGGTACTTGGCCCGTTGCAGGAAACAAGGGGCGCCGGAGGTTTATTGTTGCGTATGAGTAATTCTGCGGCCAATGCTTTGGGAATACTGGATCCGAAAGCTACGGTGACCGTTACTTATTTTGAATGATTTTTTATTACCGCAGAGGCGCGGAGTTAAGCGAGACGATAGCCGCGGAGAAAATCTTCCACCAGCATTCTTTTCTTTCCTCCGAGTTGCAGGTCGAGAATATGAATATAACCGTCTTTGCAGGCGAATTTTAAAAATGTTTTGCCATCGCTGAAAACAGAACCGGCTGGATGATGGTGCGAAATATTTTCTTTTTTACTGCGGAACACTTTTAAAATTTTTTCATCCAATACTGTCAGTGCGCCGGGAAATGGCGAAAGGCCGCGGATGAGGTTGTGGATCTTATCAACCGTATCGTTCCAGTTTATCTGGCAATCCTCTGTAAATATTTTTGGTGCATGGCGTAATACTGCCGATTCACGGCTCACCACTGCCGACTGATCGATCTTCTCCAAACCGTCTGCTGCCAATTCTTTTACTGTTTCAACTAATAATGCGGCGCCTGTTTCTTTCATCCTGTCGTGTACTTCACCGGTTGTTTCATCATCGCCGATGGGAAAACTTTTTTGCAGTAAGATATCGCCCGTATCTATTTCATGTTTTAGTTTGAATGTGGTTACGCCGGTTTCTTTTTCGCCATTGATCACCGCCCAATGTATCGGCGCAGCACCGCGGTATTGCGGAAGCAGGGAGCCGTGCAGGTTAACGGTTCCCATGGGCGGCATGCTCCACACGATCTCGGGCAGCATGCGGAATGCAACAACGATTTGCAGGTCGGCTTTTAATGCACGGAGCTGCTCAATAAATTCCGGGTTCTTTAATTTTTCTGGTTGGAGTATGTATAATTGTTTTTCAACTGCATATTTTTTTACGGCGCTTTCCGTGAGCTTCATCCCGCGGCCTGCGGGTTTATCCGGCGCTGTAATTACGCCCACAATATGGCAGCCGGCTTTTACCAATGCATCCAATGATGCAACGGCAAAATCGGGAGTGCCCATAAAAATGATGCGTAAGTTTTGAAATTGCATGCGCAAAGATAGCGGGAGAATTAGTTGATTGGTTGATTCGTTTATTGGTTTCGCGTAAAGCCGCAAAGCAAGTTCCATCCTTGCGCCTTTGCTCACTTATTTCTTTGCATGAAATAAAGAGTTACTACCGATAAAGCTTCTCATTCAAAATCCGTATATAATAAATATTTTTTCCTGATCACTTTAAAAGCATCCAGTTTGGGTTGCCAGCTTTGGCGGATCTCGGTTTCTGTTTTGCCCGCTTTGATCTGTTCCATTAATTCACTGCTTCCCGCAAGGCGGTTGAATGAGCGTGTAAAAAAATTCTCTTTATCCGGAAAAGCTTTGTATGCATCGATCACATATTTGATCTGGACTTTATTATCTACCATTTTTAAAACTTCTTCATTAGTTCCATATAAATTCCAGCCATAGCAGAGCTTGTCTTTTAATTTAGGGTTTGTGGCGCCATCACGACTGGTGGGGGTGTAAGCATATAAATTATTTGGCAAAGACGGATGCCCGAAAATGCAGAATGGATGATCGGTTCCGCGGCCCTCATTCAATGCAGTTCCTTCAAACAAACAATTGCTGCCATACCAATACACCGAAGCCATATCAGGCAGGTTGGGTGAGGGTTTGATGGGCAGTATGTATTTGCTGCTATGTGTATAGTTGGCGCATTTGATCACCTGGAAATGAAAGGCGGTATCGGGAGAATTTTCTGCGCGGATATAATATGCATATTTTTCATTTGCTTTTGCACTCAGCCATTTTTCACCGGCGATCATAAAAGCATATTCGGCTATCGTCATGCCGTAAACGGTTGGTATGGGTTGCATGCCAACAAAACTTTTATACGCAGTATCCAATACCGGGCCGTCAACATAAAAACCATTCGGGTTGGGGCGGTCGAGTATCATCATGGGTTTGCTGTTCTCGAATGCTGCTTCCATGAATTGCTGGAGAGAAGAAATGAATGTATAAAAACGCGTACCCACATCCTGGATATCAAATAATAAAACATCTACATCGCTGAGGTCTTCGGGTGTTGGTTTTGTTTTTTTGCCGAATAAAGAGATCACCGGAATACCTGTTGCTGAGTCGATATAATTATCAACACGTGCGCCGGCATCGGCTGTTCCGCGGAAACCATGTTCGGGGCCAAAAGCTTTGGTGATCCTGATACCCAATGATAAAAGCGTATCAACAAGATGTTTATTGCCGATCGTTGCCGTTTGATTGGCAAATATGCCCACACGCTTGCCTTTCAACAGGGGAAGATAGACCTGTGTGCGGTATGCGGCGGGGGTTATGGAGGATTTTGAAATTTTGGAATTGGGGGATTGGGAAATTGCGTTTTGTATGGGAAATAATGTGGTTATGGCTGTTACTATTAGTGCGATGATTATTTTTTTCATTTTTTGGGGATTATCGTTGGAAAGTTAATCAAAAATACCGGCGGGTTTTTGATTTTCGATTGTACTTTTGTGGCAGGCAACCGGGATTATTTTTTGTTTTGCTGATCAGTATTCCTTCCCCTCAAGTGTGCGACGCAACGATGTTGAGAAAGATATACAGCCGGGCCCACATTATTTCAAATTCAAAATATACGTATGCAACAAGTAAAAAAAGGTGATACTGTAAAAGTTCATTATCACGGTAAATTAACAGATGGTACCACATTCGATTCTTCCGAAGGACGTGAGCCATTGGAATTTGAAGTAGGCAGCGGCATGGTGATACCTGGTTTTGATGATGGCGTTACCGGCATGACAGTTGGCGAAAAGAAAACAGTGCTGATACCTGCCGATGAAGCATACGGCCCTAAGCAGGAAGAAATGATCATGGAATTTCCGAAAGAACGTTTTCCGGCCGATATGGTTCCGGAAGCGGGTATGCAATTGAATATGAGCAACGGCCAGGGACAAAATTTTCCTGTGGTGATCGTTGAAGTGGGCGATGAAGTGGTGATACTCGATGCCAATCATCCACTCGCCGGCGAAGACCTTACATTCGATCTCGAACTCGTGGAGATCAGTGGCAGTAAGCCTTTGATCATTATGCCATAGATTAATTAGTAATTAGTAGTTAATAATTAGTAATTATACAGGATATTAAAAAGGTTGGTGACGATTCACCAACCTTTTTGTTTTTTAATTACTAACTACTAATTATTAATTACTAATTATTTCTTCATCCACCATCCCAACCAAACCCCGCACAATCCCCAACCTGCGAGTGCATCGGTGAGATCGGCTTTTACATCAAAGATCTGGTACCACATGTATGTGTTCAAGGGTTGATTGATGAATACGATGAGGCCTGTGAAGATACAGGCGATAAAAACACTGAAGAAACTTGTACGTGCCCACCTGCTGATGATCCAGCAAAGCATCCATACCATCACGATATCGATAAGCAGGCCCTTACCCATATTCATATACATATCATTCATGCTGAAATTATAATGTTTGTGAAGCTGCACAAAACCCCAGGGTTTGCCCTGGTTGGCCTCTCCTTTTTTCATCATCTCATCAGCCGAAGTGCCTTTGGGGACGGACGGCATTAAATAGCCGCCTTCATCGAGGTTGGCATTTAAAAAACTCATGATCGTATCCTGCTTCGGTGTATAATCCTGTGCAGGCCGGTGCATATCCAGCATGGTCCAGGAAAATGATTGCCAGATAAAGATCAGCAGGCCGCCAACGATGGCGCCAACAATTGTTCTCTTCATAAAGGATGGTTTTGGTTTGATGAACAAAATAGAAAACGGTTTTTGTATTTGCAAGTGATAAATAAATTTATTCATAATGGTAAATGGCACGCGGATGACACGGATGTTGCGGATCTGCGCGGATAAGATCTGCGGTTATCCGTTTGATCCGCGTCATCCGCGTACCATTTAACTTATCTTGCTG
>Ga0206949_1319_pt1 | contig 12236 bp, 11 predicted proteins | sample Alteio_BWOrgHeat_40_FD_153240 | JGI IMG/M metagenome (GOLD analysis project Ga0206949, IMG submission 153240) | Enriched cells from forest soil in Barre Woods Harvard Forest LTER site, Petersham, Massachusetts, United States -... | ecosystem: Environmental > Terrestrial > Soil > Temperate forest >...
CTGCCAGCAACAGGACTGCTGCCGGGCTGCTGCGTGAGCAGCAGCCCGGCGGCTTCCAAATCAGAAATTCAAGGCCAGCGAGAACTGGAAGAGTTGCTGGTCCGCGCGCTCTCCGGGAGCAACATCCTGGGTTGTCTTCCCCAAGTGATAGTAGTGATACGCCGCCGAGGCATTCCAGGATCCATAGGCCTCAGGAATGAATTTCAACGGCACAGTAATCACGGGCCCTACGGCAATGTAGCCGACCGTCTTGCCTGCGTAGAAAGCGCTGCCAAGGCCGGCTTTTACATCGATCGCGAAGTTCACGGGCAGTTTGCTTCCCGCGAAGAAGGTGTAGTTGGGAGTAACTCCCGGCTCGAAATACCAGGAGTGGCCCCGCAACCCAGCGTGCCCATCCGCGGGCAATTCGTAAAGAAAGGTAAGGTGCGGCTTGAAGGAGAAGTTCTTCGAGAAGATTTCGGAATCGTCGTAGCTTAGCGTGCTGTTAATGAAGCGTCCGGTGGCATAGGCATCGCTCGGGCTGACGTATTCGAGAAAGACGCTGGAGAGCGTGAAACGCTTCGCGAAGTTCACCAGGAAGCCGGCGTCCCAATCTTGTTCGGTCCAGTGTGGGGTCGTGGATCCCGGCTTCGCAAGCGGGGACGAAGAACTCAGGTCGCTCCAAAGGCCTGCCTGCAGCGAGAAGCTGTTAATAAATCCGTCTCCCTTATAGAGCTGGAAATAAAGGTCGGTATAGGGCTCAAAGACGACGCCGGTATCTTCGACGATAATGCCGCGCGTGTTATAGGAGTTGAGAACGGTGAGGCCCAGGTCGCCGGTTATTGCGGACTCCTTGAGCGGTTCGACAATAGGGGCGGATTCCTTGCCTTCGTCTCCCGCGAAGACGGACAAAGGAACGACTCCGAAAAGGGCGATGGCCAGAGCGGGATAAAACGAATGGATAGTGTGTCGGGTTTTCATTGGGTGTTGGGTGTTGGTTTGGATGCGCGGCGAGGCCGCGTTGGATTTGGCGCGAGGGCGCCTTGGTTGGGTTATTCCTTGCTGCGAACGGCGTGTCCGCATGGCTTGGGAATGAGGAGAGAGAGGAGAGTGCGCCCCACGTGGGGTAGCCTCTCCGCCGGGACGCTATAGCCCGGACAATCTGTTTGGCGCACTCGCCAGAAAGGGAATCAAAATGGCAGGAAGAGAAGCCGCATTAAAGATGCTCTCTATGCGCTCGTTACGCAGGTCCTCCTGCGTAACGCACTTGGGAGGGAATGGAGCGGAGCGACATAGCCTGCGCAGCAGCCCGAAGGGCGAACGCGGCGGCGTTCGGCAACGTCCCCTTCCCAGGCGGGGGTGTCCGCGGGAGGTAGTTGGGGGAGGCAGCCATCGGACGTCTGCCCCGAGGAACTTGCCCGCAGAACACTCCGCTCCCCGCGAAACGGAGTTTCGCCCGCAAGTGCATTACGAAACAGAGTTTCGTAACGAGGAGAATATTTGGGCGCCAACGAATCCCGGAGGCGCGGGACCTCCAAGCGTTTTTTCAGCGCTGGCGCTCTCGTTGGCGGCTCAACATTTGGAGGATCGCCCGCTCGCCCTCCCCGTTGCACTCACCAACTAGATCGCGGCTGGAACTGAAGCCGGCGCGAATTCCCCGAGATGGACGCTATGCCCGGTCTTCGCGATCAATGCGCTTCCTCCAAGGTAAAACGCCTTGATATCGTCGCGCCGCTGCAGCTCATCGGCAGAGCCTTCGAGCACGGCCACGCCGTTCTCCAGCACTGTGGCGCGGTGCGCGTATTTCAAAGCCACGGTGGAGTTTTGCTCTGCGACCAGGATCGACAAGCCTTCGGATTGATTCAGCTCCCGCAGTGATTGAAATATGCTTTGCACCGTCTTCGGCGCGAGTCCCATGGAGGGCTCATCGAGCACGAGCAGTTTCGGGCGCGACATCAGCGCCCGGCCAATAGCGGTCATCTGCTGCTCGCCGCCGGAGGCCAGGCCGGAGAGGGTTTTGCGTTTTGTCAGCAGCCTTGGAAATAACGTGTAGATGCGCTCAAGATCCCGGGAGATCTCTCTCCGGCTCGATCCGCGCGCCAGTCCACCGGTGATGAGGTTTTCTTCGACCGTGAGACTGCGGAAACAATGCCGGCCTTCGAGCACCTGCACGAGACCGAGCCGCACCAGCTTCGAAGGCGCCGTCTTCAACGCGTTCACGCCTTCGAATTCCACGGAGCCCGCCGTCACTTGTCCGCGTTCGGCAGGCAGAAGATTCGAGACGGTCTTGAGCGTCGTGCTCTTTCCCGCGCCATTCGCGCCGATAAGCGCACGGATCTCTCCGCGGCGCACCGTGAGGCTCACGCCGTGAAGCGCGGCGATCGAGTGATTGTAGATCGCCTCGATTCCCCGCACCACGAGCTGGAAGTCACCCTCGACGGGAGTTTCCCGCCCCGCGGGGGCCGGCGCATGGCCGGCCCCCGGATCTTGCACACCCAGGGAAATCATTTGCTGGCGACAGCAGGCGTGCTTTCCGCATCCGCCGCAGTGCGAAGCTTGATGCCCTTCTCCGCGGCGTAGGCCGTGGCGGATTTCTCAATGATAGGGCGCAGCAATGCCCAGTCAGGCGCAATCCAATCGGACACGACCTTCCACTTTGCGCCGTCCCACTGCTGAAAGGTCACGCGGCCATCGCCCTCGTGGTTGTCCCACGTGACATTGATCGAGTGAAACAATCCCTTCGCGCCAAGGGCTTCCACGCGCGCCGGATCGAGCTTCAGATGCTCAAATCCCCAGCGCACTTCCTCGCCCGTCAGCGCACGCTTTCCAAACTTGTCCTGGGCAATGCGAATGGCTTCCACATTGAGGATTCCGTTCACGATTCCCAGATTGTGATACACGCTTCCGATGCGCTTCTGATCCTCGAGATTCCCTTTGCCCGCGCCATAGACCGTCTTCACGATCTCCTGGACCACAGGATACTGGGCGCCGGAAGCCTGCGTGGTGATCGCCGTGTAGCCCTTGGCGGCATCGCCCGCCGGGATGACATCCTCTTCGGAGTTCGACCACACGTTGCCGACAATGTGGCTCGCGGGAAACCCGGTCTTTTGCGCAGTCTTGAGCGCCACGGGATTCATCACGCCCCATCCGCGAAGCACCACATAGTCCGGCTTCGCCCGCCGGATGGTGAGCCACTGGGACTGTTGTTCATTCCCCGGATGCGGCACCTCGATCTGCTGCACGGTGAAACCATATTTCTTCGCGAGGAGTTCATAGATCGGAATCGTCTCCTTGCCGTAAGGCGAGCCGTGGTAGAGCACCACGATCTTCTTGCCCTTGAGCTTTTCCACGCCGCCTTCTTTGCTGCCGATATAGTTAATGATGCCCGAGGTCTCGCTGTAGGGATTGAGCAGCAGCGGAAACACATAGGGGAAGACGCGTCCATCCGTGGAATCCGTGCGCCCGTGATTCACCGTGATGAGCGGCACTTTGTCCTGGGTGATGCGATCGATCATTGCGTATGCGATCCCGACGGAGAGCGGGTTCCATGCGGCGATCGCCGGATGGCTCTTCAATCGTTCATACACTTCCACTCCCCTTTCCACTTCATACTGGGTCTCGCCTTCGGCCCATGTCAGTTTCACCCCGTTGACGCCGCCGTCGCGAAGATTGATGAGATTGAGGTAATCGATGAAGCCGCCGAAGAATCCGGTGCCGCCCGCTGCGTAGGGTCCGACGCGGTAGCTCTGGAGCGGGAAAAACTGTTCGTCGGCGCGGACGCTGGAGAAGGCGATGGAGCCCGCGAGCGCGGCGCCGAAGGCTGCGGAAATGGCAGACCGCCGGCGGAGGAAGCGCCAGGGTTGAAGGAGACTGCGAGTGGATGTTTGCATGCTTTTAGTAGGGTTATTTGGGTTAGGGTTTGGTTTTTGGAGAAAGCTGCCGTGTGAACCTCTGCCAGAGAGAGACGAGGCCGTTCGGCTCCACGATGAGGAAGAAAATGATGAGCGCCCCGAGAACGATGCGCTGGCTCATCTCAAGGACGCCGGAGTCAAAGCGCCCGCCGAGCAGGAAACTGCCGAGCCGCGAGAGAACGAGCGGGAAGATGACGAGCAATGCCGCGCCAAAGAAGGCTCCGCGGATCGTCCCGAGTCCGCCGATGATAATGATGAAGACGATCTCGAAAGAGCGATCGAGATTGAATCCATGCGGCTCCACGGTGCGGAGGTAGGCAAATGCCCAGAGCGCCCCGGCGACGCCGACGATGAAGGAGGACACGCCAAACGCCAGCAACTTGGTTCGCAACACGGGAACCCCGATGACTCGGGCGGCGAGTTCCTGGTCCCGCACGGCGATGAAGTTATGTCCGGTCTGCGTATTGACCAACCGCCAGGCGAGAGTTGTCAGCAGCAGGACAATGGTGAGCGTGAAAAGGTAGCGGCCCGTAGGCGAGTCCAGCGAAATGCCGAAAACGGCGAGCGGAGGAGCATCGATCACGCCCGAGGGATTGTTGTTCGAGAACCAGCCAAACTTCGTCAGCGCCCACTCCACGAAGAACTGCGCGGCCAGTGTGGAGACTGCGAGATAAAATCCGCGCAGCCGTAAGCTCGGCAGGCCAAAAATGATCCCAATCAATGCCGCAGTGAATCCAGCCAGGACAATGCTCGCGAGCAAAGGCAGGGAGGCGATGCGCAGGTTGAAATTATAGGCTGCAAACGCGCCCACTGCCATGAAGGCCGCGGTCCCAAGGGAAAGCTGGCCGGCGAAACCGGTGAGCAGATTCAGTCCCACGGCGGCGAGTGAGAGAATGAGAAACGGCGTGAGGATCGCTTCAAAAAGGTAGCTGCTGCCGGCAAAGGGCAGAATCCCATAGGCCACGATGAGGAGCACGAAGAGCGAGACGGCGGAGGCAGCGCGGGAGGAGATGCCAGGGGTTAAAGAAGCGGTCGTCATGTCACGCCCTTTCAATGAGTTTCTGCCCAAAGATTCCCGCCGGCCGGATGAGAAGAATGGCCAGCGCCGCCACATAGGCGAACCAGCTCTCGATTCCGCCCCCGAACACCGGCCCGATATAGACCTCCGCCAGTTTCTCGGCAGCGCCCACCAGCAAGCCGCCCACGATCGCGCCGGGAATGGAATCGAAACCTCCCAGAACCAGCACCGGAAGGGCCTTCAAGACCACCAGTGAAAGCGAGAATTGCACGCCGAGGCGCGCGCCCCAGAGCAGTCCCGCCACAAGCGCCACGACGCCTGCCGCCACCCACACGGCCGCCCAGATCCGCGGCAACCGCAGGCCCACGGCATAGGCGGCAAATTGATCATCCGCCACGGCGCGAAATGCCAGGCCAAGCCGCGTGTATCGGAAGAATACGGCGAGCGCTCCCACCATCGTCGCTGCGATTGCGGCTGCCGCGAGATCGAACTTGCTGATGAGGACGCCGCCGACTTCAAACGGCGTGTCGTCGATGCCGAGATCCAGCCCGTGAACCTGGGTTCCCCAGGCAAGCTGCGCCGCGCCTTCGATGATATAAGACAGGCCCAACGTCGCCATGAAGAGCGTGATTGGCGGCTTGTTAACAAGCGGCCGCAGCACGGTGCGTTCGATTAAGAGGCCGAGAACGACCATGAGGGCAAGCGTCGCAATCAATGCAATCGGCAGCGGGAAGTGACGCTCGATCAAACTGACGAAGGTCAACGCCGCCAGAAGCACCATCGAACCTTGCGCAAAGTTTAAGACGCCCGAGGTCTTGTAGATCAGCACAAAACCAATCGCCACCAGCGAGTACATGACGCCGGCGAGCAGGCCGCCCACCAGCACTTCCGTGAAGAACGAAAAATCGAAGTTCATCTGGCGCCCTCCGTCGTTTGCTCTTCATGCGCCACACCCACGTAAGCCTCAATCACCGCCGGGTCGCGGCGCACCGTGTCCGGCGGTCCGTCGGCAATCTTGCGCCCATAGTCCAGAACCGCTACTCGATCGGAAAGACCCAGCACCACACCGATATCGTGTTCAATGAGAATCACCGTCGTGCCGTATTCGTCGCGGGCGGCGCGAACGAAGCCCGCCATCTCCCGCTTCTCCGTCGCCGTCATTCCCGCCATCGGTTCGTCGAGCAGCAAAATCTTTGGCCGCGCCACCAGCGCGCGAGCGAGTTCCACACGTTTCTGGAGTCCATAAGGCAACGCGCCGGCGAGTCGATCGCGCACCGATCCCAGATCCAGGAATTCGATGATCGCAGCGGCGCGTTCGCGCGCGTCCCGTTCTTCGCGCCTTGCCCGGCCCAGCCCGATCATTTGTTCGATAAATCCCGCCCGCCGAAATGCCACCCTCGCGATCGCCACATTATCGAAGACGCTTAACCCGGCGAACAACGCCAGATTCTGAAACGTCCGCGCGACTCCGAGCCGCGCCAGCCGATGCGTCGGCACCCGCGAAAAGCTTCGTCCGCCTATATGGACGCGCCCACGGTCCGGACGATAGATTCCGCTCATCACATTGATCAGCGAGCTCTTTCCCGCGCCATTGGGCCCGATGATGGCCCGAATCTCTCCGGGCTGAATCACGAGATCCACACCGTCAATCGCCGTAACTCCGCCAAACGAAAGCGCGATCGCTTCCAGACTCAATGCCGGATGCGACTTGGATTCGGCGACTTCATCGCCCGTATGGGAATATGCGTTCGCCTCGGATTCGAAGGAAGCGTTCTCCGCAGTGATCGATTGCGTCGCCGCGTCATCTTCTAGCGAGGTAGGCGGAGAGACGTGAGCGCCATTCGCCGATAGCCGGGAAAGTGATGCTGGCGCTGATGTTGGGGAAATGCCTGACCAGCTCATCGTGCTTCAATGGGATGCAAACCGCGAAAGGCGGCGAGGGCACGAGTGCGCGGCGCGTGTTGCAGTGAACGCCACAGCGGAGCGGCGATGAGAGAAAGAATGAGACGGGGCATAAGTAAGAGCGCGAAGTGATGAAATTCATCCGCAGCCTTAGCACTGTCGATGCCATGCACCGCAAAGCACTCCCCATACGCATCTTATGATTTTAACCTATCTAATGCCTGTCGTTTTTCCTGATGGGCTCGCAGCAGGCTACTGCGCAACTGCTGCTGCAGAAGCACCCCGACAAACACCCGTCTCACAGAGCAGAAACGCCCGTTGCAACAAACTTCCGGAGCCATTTTCATCGTTCGCTCCGAGGCCAAAGATCCAATTCCTGGCAACACAAGCGCGTTCAGACCGGTTCGGATCGACATGGAATCCGAAACAGAGAAAGTTCCTCCGCTGATAAACGGAGCTACAGGAAATCGAACACTCCGGCTCAATCCATGAATTCGCTCACAGCCGAATCCTGAGCTGGAATTCGTCTTCATCGCCAGAAGCGCTTCCGCGTTGCCGACGGCGTCATCGACGGGATTGTGAGTATGCTCGGTCTTTCGCAGATGCTTGAAAGTTTCCCACGTATCCCGGACGAGTCCTTTGTAGAGCGACCCCAGATTTGTCGAGGAATGCCCAAACGGATTTCTGCCGAGGAAATGATGAAAATACCAATTAATGAACTGCCAATCGAAGCCGTTGTTGTCCGAGATGAACATGGGGCGGCCTTTGGAGTTCTTGGAAACCCAGGCGTCGAACTCCTGCATGACGGATAGCGGCTCCGAAAAACCCTCCACCTCTTCGCGCGAGAATCCGCTCACGGCCAGCGCCTCCGGAACCCAGCGCTCCGAAACGGGACGCAACTGGCCATAGAAGGTTCGCGAAAGCGAAGGCTCCACAATGACCGCTCCGAAACAAACCATCGAGTAATCGCCGGGAATGGGACCGTCCCATTCGATATCTACCATAATGTAACTCATAAGTTCTATCTTTCTTCTATTTTGGCTTCGGAACGCCAACAACGATTTTGCGGGCTGAAAAAATCGGCCTTCCTTTCTCTGGTTTTCCCGATTCACTTCAGCCAATCCCCAAAGAACATGAGATTTCCCCTTCTCTCGCTGTGCGCATTGGCCGTCCTCAGCGCGATTTCCCCCGGGGCAGATCGCGCTTCGAAACCCAATGTGCTCGTGATCCTTGCCGACGACCAGGGCTGGGGTGACACGAGCCTTAACGGGAACACGAATCTGAGCACGCCGAACGTCGAAGCGCTGGCGCGCGCCGGGGCGATGCTCGATCATTTCTACGTTTGCCCGGTTTGCTCGCCCACTCGCGCGGAGTTTCTTACCGGGCGCTACTATCCGCGCGGCGGGGTGCGCGACGTCTCGACGGGCCAGGAGCGGCTGAATCCCGACGAGAAGACGATCGCCGATACGTTCAAGGCGGCCGGCTACGCCACCGGCGCGTTTGGAAAATGGCACAATGGCAGCCAGTGGCCGTTTCACCCCAATGCGCGGGGATTTGGGGAATACTACGGATTCACCTCGGGACATTGGGGCGAATACTTCGATCCGCCGCTCGAGCACAACGGAGAGTTCGTGCGCGGCAAGGGATACATCGCCGATGACCTGGCCAATCATGCCATGGATTTTATGGAGAAGAACAAGGACCACCCGTTCTTCTGCTACCTCCCATTCAACACCCCGCATTCGCCGTATTGCGTTCCCGACGAATACTGGGACCGCTTTAAAAACAAAGATATCACGATGCGCGGGAGCTTGGGAGAAAAGGAAGATCTGCCGGTAACGCGCTGTGCGCTGGCGATGTGCGAGAATCTCGACTGGAACGTCGGCCGAGTGCTCCATCGTCTGGACGAGCTGCACCTCAGCGAAAACACAATCGTCGTCTATTTCTCCGACAACGGCCCCGCGAGCCGGCGCTGGAATGGCGGCATGCGCGGGATCAAGGGCTCCACGGATGAAGGCGGCGTGCGCGAGCCTTTCGTCATTCGCTGGCCAGGGAAGATAAAGCCCGGCACGAAGCTAACCGAAATAGCGAGCGACATCGATCTCCTCCCGACGCTCGCCAAACTGGCGGACGTTCCGATCGCGAGCACGAAGCCTCTCGATGGAGTGGACCTTTCTCCCCTGCTCCTTGGCGCCACGACCCAATGGCCGGATCGCCTTATTTTCACGACGTTTCGCGGACCGATCAGCGTTCGCTCGCAGAAGTATCGTCTCGATAGCAAAGGCGCGCTTTACGACATGGAAGCCGACCCGGGACAGGAGAAGGACATCGCCAGGGATCAACCGGAAATGGCCGCCAAGCTTTCGCAGGCAGTGGCGGCCTGGCGTAAGGATGTCTTCGGCCCGGATGAGCAGACGCACGACGACCGCCCATTCACTGTCGGTTACCGGGAGTTTCCGATGACTCCCCTTCCCGCCCGCGACGGAGTGCCGCATGGCGGCGTGAAGCGCAGCAGCCGGGCGCCAAATTCCTCGTATTTCGTAAACTGGAAGACCACGGACGACACCATCACGTGGGATGTCGAAGTGAACACGCCCGGCGACTACGAAGCTGCCATCTACTACACTTGCCCCACAGCCGACGCCGGCGCCACGGTGGAGCTCAGCCTGAACGGCAGCAAGACCAACGGCAAAGTCTCGCCCGGATGGGATCCTCCCCTCATCGACGGCCAGGATCGCGTCCCGCGCAAGGAGGAATCGATCATGAAGGAATTCCATCCCCTTCGTCTCGGAAACTTTCATCTCGAACACGGTCGCGGTCTGCTAACCTTGCGGGCGCTGGACATCCCGGGTCACAGCGTTATGGATGTGCGAATGGTCACGCTGACTTTGAAACCCGCGCAATGACTTGCTCGCTTGCAGGTAGGGAATCCGGCGACAGGGGTGTGTCGGAGAGTCCGTTCATTTGGCATTCATGTGAAAAAAGAGGCGATACATTTTCTCGTACTCTTTGGGCTTCGACAACCTGGCGGCTGGCAGTTTCAACTCGGCGCACAAGTGCGCCAGCGCAAGGAATCCAGGGTCGCACTCCTTGTCCTCAGGTTGCGTTCTGTGGGCGAAGCAATCGAAACAGAGTTCCAGGTAGGCCACGGGCTTCTTATTGGCGGAGTAGAAGACAAAAGCGTTGTGGGGATCGTAGCTGCAACCTAAGCGGACGCGCGGTTCCTTCCAGCGCCGGGCTTGCGCCGCGAGAAGACGCTTTATTTGGCTTGCATTGAGCAGCGTGCCGCCCTTGTTAATGACGCCATCCTCAAAGGTCATATCTTCGTGGAGGAGGCCTTCCGGGAGATGAACGGTGGTCGCCCACGCAAACGCGCGAACTTCGGTGTAGTCCACGCCGGGCCATGGTTCGCCGGCAAGGAGTGAAGCCGTCGAGAGCAAGAGGATGAGAATCGCTAGCTTCATAGGGTTGGTGATTCCGAGGTTTCCATTTTTCTATTGCGCGCGAATCACTCCAACGAGGCGGACTACTCCGGTTTGCATTCGAGTCGCTGCTCAGAGGCGGAGTTGAGGGCTGCTCCGGGGAAGTCGGATTTTCACTGAAGAAGGTTGCGCTGTTGCTTCCGAAGGGCCCTGCTCTTCGCGCTAGTGTAGCTTTTGCCCCAGCGGCAGAGAACCTCCATGACTGGGCGCAGGGTCATGCCCAGTTCGGTTAGGTCGTAATCAACCTTGGGAGGAACCTGATGATAAACGTGGCGGCTAACCAGCCCGTCGGCTTCCAATTCGCGCAGTTGTTGGGTCATCATCTTTTGCGTCGAATCGGGAATGAGCTTGCGCAGTTCGCCGTAGCGCCTGGGCCCGTCCAGGAGGTGATAAATGATGACCGCTTTCCATTTGCCGCCAAGGACGGCAAGTGATGGACGCACGAGACAATCTTCAAGTTTCATGGGTTCGAAATAGTAGGTATGGCACTAAATAGTGCCTACTTGCGCGATTTTCCGTACGGCATAGGGTGCCGCCATGGTTGCCTCAAATCAAACCGAATGCACGTCAATCCTCAATTAATCAGAGCGTTATGATACTTGTGACTGGAGCTACTGGAACTAATGGAAAGGAACTGATTCGCCAACTGACCGCCGCAGGACAGCGCGTGCGCGCGTTCGTTCGCGATGCAGCCAAGGCCGAATCGCTAAAAGGCGAACAAGTGGAACTAGCCGAGGGTAATTTCGACCAGGTCGAAAGCCTTCACTCCGCTCTTCAGGGAGTTGAGAAGGCGTTCCTGCTCGTGCCGGTGGCGGAGCAGTTTCCGGGCTGGCAGACGGCCTTCATCGAGATCGCCAAGCATGCGGGCGTGCGGCATCTGGTCAAATTTTCCGGCATGGGCGCCGCCGCCGGGCAAACAGCCGGAGAGCTTTTGCGCCTGCATGGCGAGACCGACGAATTTCTGCGCCGCTCCGGGTTGCCATTCACCATTCTCCAGCCGAATTCGTTTCATCAGAATATCCTCGGTTCACTTTCCACCATCAACGGACATGGCGTTTTTTATTGGCCGATGAAGGACGCGGCCCAGAGCACTGTCGATGTTCGGGACATCAACGCGGTGGCGACAAAAGTCCTGACAACTCCAGGTCACGAAGGCCAGACCTATGTCATTACCGGGCCGGCCGCTCCTACTTTCGACCAGGCTGCCGATGTCCTGTCCCGCGTGCTCAATCGGACAATTCGCTACGTTCCGGTCTCTTCTGATGCCGCCGCGGACAGCATGCGCAAGGCGGGCTTGCCGGAATGGAATATTCGCGCCGTCTGTGGACTGCTCGACTACTGCGCATCCGGAGCCGCATCCCGGGTGACGGATACCGTTTCCCGGCTCCTGGGCCGGCCTGCGATTTCCTTCGAGCAATTTGTTCAAGATCACCAGTCGTTTTTTACGCCATCAGTCCCATCTCCATAAGCACCGAAAATGCGAACTTGTGCTCGAGATTTCATTCGGCCCTGGCGTCGTTCTGGCCGCGTTGGAAGGCGTCGGGCGCCTTCCTCCGTCCAAGAGGATGGTCAGAGTGTAGCTGGCTTCCGGTAGGTTTCGTTTCCCCTGGTTCCTGCAACACTAATCGCAGCCTATCTGCAAAACGCCGCAAACGACGTCAGGAGAGCGTAAAGGATGTGCCCGGTCAAAGTGTAAAGGATGTCCGGCTCACACGTGCCCAAACGCCTTCGGCGTAAAGGATGCGCGGACGTCCACAGGATCCTTATCTTCGCGCCATTCAGACCTAACCCGAATGGCGCATACTTAAAGACGTTCGTGAGTGTGATGGACGCACCTCTGCCACCGAGCGCCAGCGGTCGAAAAACGCTTGGAGGGCGACGCTTCGTCGGAGCCCAAATATTCGCGGGCGGAGGCGGCGGAATTCTTGACCGTCGAACAGATGG
>Ga0206949_1321_pt1 | contig 12199 bp, 8 predicted proteins | sample Alteio_BWOrgHeat_40_FD_153240 | JGI IMG/M metagenome (GOLD analysis project Ga0206949, IMG submission 153240) | Enriched cells from forest soil in Barre Woods Harvard Forest LTER site, Petersham, Massachusetts, United States -... | ecosystem: Environmental > Terrestrial > Soil > Temperate forest > O...
CGATGATATTATAGTTTGCCTGTGCGCCGGCGGTATAAAAACCAAATACCATCGCTGCCAGCAGCAGGACTTTTTTCAGGTGATGACGGTTGCTTTGCATAATTGTAAAGGCTGATTGGTTTTACCATAACGTACAAATTGCAAGGAACTATATAAGTTGAGAAAAATAAATGCAACAATGTTTCATTTGACAAGCCTGGGGGGTTTTTTGGAGATGATAGGATGATGCTTTTTTTCACCATCCTGCATTAGTACCGACGCTACAGCTGCCGGTATCGTTTTCTTATGAGTTGAAAAAAGGATTTCTTTATCCCTGGAACCGCCAGGTAGGGATACACTGTATCGGCGATATACCTGCACCGCAGTTTCAATTGGGGGATGCCGCTATTCAATATCAATTTTAAAGCGGCCTTGTTGTTTACCTTTTCCAAAACCATCCATCTGACTGATGTCGCGCTGTGCATGTTGGGCCAATAACTTGCGTTCCAGTCTAAACACTCATCAAACAAAAAGTTTGGCAGCGAACCGCCGGTATACTGGTTAATGCTATCTGCGAACGCTGAAATTTCTTTGTTTCTTAATTCCTCGACATTTATTCCTAAACTATATTGTTTTACGGTCTGACGAATCGAATCACGCCTGGTCTGTGCAAGCGATAATTGTGTATTAAAAACGATTATACCGAAAAGAAACCATTTCATTTTACATCATTTTTTTAATTATCAGGAATAAAAACCCGTGGTCTTGCAAAATATAAATATATCGAGACGCGATATTTATGTCTCCGACCCACTCAAAATTACGGCCGCACCACCATCCTCCCCCCTTCCGAGTGTGCGTTAAACTCCGGTGCGTACATACATTGTATACTGGTTATACCCGTTGAAAAATTACCCGGCTGGTCCACGCGCAGGCGGTACTCAAACACATAGCTGCCTTTATAAAGTTCGCTGATGAAAAAGTTGGTGGCTACATCTTTGGTTACCTTGTAATAATAAAGGCCATCCTGGTATTTATAGGTAGATAACGCATCCACCGGTTCGGTGCCTGCCGGGCGCATGTCTTTGAGCTGCACGTATTCAAAATCGCGGTCGGCGGTGAGGTAGACCACCACTTTCAGCAGGTCGCCGGTTTTGGGCTGGTGGGTGGCATCTACCGCAGTTAGCACCGGGCCGCCATCCGTTTGTGTTTGTATAAAATATTTACGCTGCAGGTGGATATTGGTATTGGATGAGGTGATCTTATCCAAGTTTTCCAAATATTGCCAGTGGAGCGCGCCCCAGCTTACGATGGTGCCGTTGTTTTTGATCTCCACTTTTCCCAATGCCGGTTTTACCTGCTCGTCCACCCAGCTGGTTTTGAGGTAGCCGGTGCCCGCATCGGCTTTGATGTCCGGTTTTAATTCGTTTAGCGGCTTGCCATTCAATTTTATCGACGTTATACCGGTATCAGCCAGCAAATTGCTGCCTTTTAGCAGCAAGGCATAGCAGGCGGCGGCGGTGGCTTTGGTGGTTTGCCAGCTGTTGGTTTGTTTGTTGCGCAGCAGCCATATTTTCATTTCGTCAACAGCTTTGGCATTATCGCCGGCTTCGGTGAAAAGCTCGATCAGCAGGCTTTGCGTTTCAATGGGCGACTCGTACCAATAATAACCCAGCTGGTTTTTGGCCCAGTACATGCCCAACTCGTCGGACTGCTGTGCGGTTTCCATCAGCGACCGCTCGATCTGCGCAGTGATGTCCGCCTTTTTATAGCGCTGCATGGTGAGGGCGATCATCCCCTGCTCATAGGCATTGCGGGATGTCCATTGCTCCCCGGCCCATTTTAAATAGTTGGCCAGCGCCGCTTTCAACTCTTTACTCATCGGCTTATCCAAAAAGTAGCTGCGGCTAAACCAGGCATGTATTTCAATATCCCCGTAATACCATTGATTGTCTTTGTCTTTCTTTCTAAGTTTTTCGTCGTGTAATAGCTCGCCGTCCAAATAATCAATTGCTTTGCCGGCAATCTGCTGCAGGTCGGGCAGGTCATCGCCGATGTGTAAATGATGCAGCTCGCCCATTCCTTCGGCAATATGCTGGGTGATGTAACGGTCGCCCCGGTCGCCGCCGAACCAGGTGAAACTACCATCGGGCAGTTGTCTTTTTTGCAGCTTATCCAGGGCTGATTTTAGCTCGTCGCTCATTTTGTTCAGGTCGAAAAGCAGGGCGATTCGTTTTTTCTGTTCCGATTCACTCGTAGCATCGCGCAGCCATGGCGTTTCTTCAATCAGCGTCGACTTCAGCTCCTGGTTTTTCTCAAGGTTGGATAAAAGCTCCGTGCTGTTGGTGCTCTTCCATTGGTCAAACACTTTTTTGATCACCGGGTTTTTATTGACGATATCTGTCGCCAAACTATTGGCAAAATAACGGCTGAAAACCTGTTCCGAACACTCATAAGGGAACTCCATCATGTAAGGCAGCGCCTGCACCACGTACCAGGCGGGATTGGAAGTATACTCCAGCGTAAGTGTCTTATTTTTTAAAGTAGAACTTTTTTGGTTGACGAACTTGTCGAACACAAAATCTTTGGTTTGCCCCGCGCGCACCATCATCGGCATCGACTCGGTTACCAGCGTACGATTGGGCAATACCGGCAGCGTATTTTCCTCACCGTCGGTAAATTCGCCTGCATCGGCGGTTAGCTTGTAATCCAAAGCATCCAGCGCGGGCGGGATGGCCAGCCTAAAAGAAACCGACTTATTGGTATTACCGTCCACTTCAAAATCTTGCTCAGCGTCAGTCTTGTTTAAAAACAAGTTAACCGGCTGCATATTTACCGCATTAAAAAGCTGTAGCTGCACTTTGCCTTTCAGCTTGCCCGCAGTTAAGTTAGTCAGCCTTGCCGATAGGGTTATGGTATCGCCGTCGCGCAAAAACCGCGGCGCATTGGCGCTGATGCTGAGTTGTTTTTGGGTTACTATCTCAGCTTCTGCATATCCCGTTTCTAATTCCCGTGTATGCGCGAATGCCCTGAATTTCCAACGGGTAAGTGATTCAGGGATGGTGAAATCGATTAGTATTTCACCTTTGTCATCGGTGTGTAGTTGGGGGTAAAAGAAGGCAGTTTCGGCGAAATTGGTACGGGGGGTGATGGGTTTGGTCTCATCATCGACTGAGCGGTTGCCTCGTAGCACAATTCTGGTAGCGGCTCCCGGTGCTCCACTGTTAACAACATTTACCCCTGCCGCCTGACCCGTAAGCAGTTGGTCGGATTTGAAAGTCGGCAAAGATTTTGCGTCGGCAACGGAAACTGAAGCAACGGCGCCGCTCAGGTCTCTTTTATATTGCGTTGCAAACCCCATAGCCCTGGCATTTGTCCTTATGCCCAGGGCGCCGGTAACCACCACTTCGCCCAATTGTTTGCTGTCCGGCGTCAGCTTTATTATTAAATCTCCCTTACCAAACCGGCTGATCTCCTTTTGCATATAACCGACAAAGCTGAATACCAGTATGCCTTTTTCGGGCACAAAAATAGTGAAGCGTCCGTTTGTACGCGTTTGCACCCCGCGGCCGGTTCCTTTTATTTTAACGCTTACCCCAGGGATGGGTAAGCCATCGTCCATTGCCAATACCATTCCTTTTATTTCCCGGCCGCCTTTGCCCACAGGTTTTCCTGTATTTTCCCGCGCGTTTTCTGCGATCATTTGCAGGTAGCCATAGTAGTTGGAATTATAACCGCCATAATAAGCATATCCTAACAAGTTCAATCGCTCATAGTCGCGCGTTAGCAAACCATAATCGCGGTAAGCATAGTCCACATCCGTGGTCTCATTGGGCTGAACAAAATCCCAGGTATCCCAAACAAAATAATTGGGAGTGTAATGATAGTTCTCATCAAGGTATTGCTGCCAGGTTTGCGGCGAGCTGATCTTGTCCAGCGAGGCATCGTACATAGCAGCCAACATTTCAGCATCAGGTATTTTGTTCCCCGGCGCGCGTATTTGCAGCTTCCACTCTTCCTTTTGCCCCGGCTGCAGCTTATCGCGAAAGGTTATGAATTTTAGCTGCAAGGTTTTATCCGGTCGCGAAAGATATATTTTTTGATAGCTGCTGTAGACCCTATTTTGATAAACCATGGTAAACTGCACTGCCGCATCCCGGTCGGTATCGGCCGAGGCTATTTTTACCTGCCTCATGCCCGTATCTATCTTCATCCATTTTGAAAACAACAGGTGCTGGCCATTGTACCGCTCCATCAAAATGTTTACCTTATGATTTATCCCGAAGAAAAAAAGCACGGAATCACCGGCATTCACCAGCATAGATTTGGCCATTTCCCAATCCTGCATAGAAGATGGTTTTGGCAGACCGTTGACCACTTTTATATAGGTGGTCCTGGAAACGGTATCGCCTTTTGCATTGCGGGCACTCAACACCGCACGGTAAAGCCCCGAAGGCTGGCCGCCCAGGGCGGTTAGATCTACCACCGTCGCCTGCATCGTATCAGCCTTTATGCCCACGCTCAGCACTTGTTTTGCCACCGGCCACGTTGCAGGCTGATCTTCGTTTTTATAAGCGTAATCCGGGAAATCGTTTTTAAAATCTTCGGCGTTTTCGTTGATTTGCTCCGGCAGCGGCCAAACTCTGGTTTTAAATACCTGGCCAGGCTCCTTCAAAGCAAATACTTCTACTTTAATAGTGCCGCTTTGCGGCTGATTATTCAGGTTCAACAAGCGTAGCAGTGCCTGCACTGAGTCTTTGGCAAACACCATCCCGGGAAAATCGCCATCAATTTTCAGGTCATTACTGCCAACCACAACATTCGTATTACCTGACTGTGTTTCGCCGATTTCGTCGGTAACATCAGCCGTTATTTTATAATTGTAAGTTACGTCGTTCCATTTGTCCGCATCAGCGATGGTTGCTTTGAAGCGGACATTAAACCTGCCCTGGTTATCGGTCAGCAGCGTGTCGGTTTTTATTTCGTCGTCCGCGTTATTGTAATTGTGATAAGCGCCGAGTCTCGATTTGCGACGGTTATATAAAACACGCCGCGAGCGTATGATATGGCAGGCCACGCGGGCCTGCGAAAGCCCGTAGCCCGAAAAGGCGGTAACAAGGCCTGCTACTTTGATCGGGTCGTTTAGTTTATAGCCTTCCTTAATGGGCGAAAACTCCACCTGGAAACTTGGCCGTTTGTATTCCTCGACCCGGATATAAACTGAGCCATCGGCGGTTTTTAAAGTAAAATGACCTCCCAATGCTGTTTGCGGTATCAAAAAGCTGCCGGCAACAGTGCCAAAGTCGTTGGTTTTCAGATCAAGAGTGCCAGCGCTTTTATAATTGGCATCCATCAGTTCAAAATCAACTTCGGTGTGTGGCAGTATCTTGTTGTCGCCTTTCACGTTCTGCAGGTGGAGCGCTTTAAAATATATCGTCTGCCCGGGTCGGTAAATCTGCCTGTCGGTAAACAACACGGTTTTGGTTTGGAGCTTATCATCGCTGCCGTCTTCGGCGCCATGTAAGTAGAGGCTGCTTCGCGACAAAGTGTCGCCTTTCAGCGAAAGGGTTACATCCACGTCGCTTCGTGAAATGCCCTTCGGCTTAAACTTTCCATCTGCATCTGTTTCGCCTTTTTCAGTCGTATCGCGGCCCTTTAAGGTTACTTTTACACCTGTCAGCGGCTCGCCGGTCTCGCGGTCGGTCACCAGTAGTTCAACGGCGCCGTTAGGGTCCAAGCGGTTAATGTCCACCAGGCGGCTAATCTTAAAATCAGTTACTTCCGTCAACGAATCGCTTCGCCAGGGGCCGGTCATCATCAAAACATAGTTACCAGGCTTCAGTGGATCGATCTTAAATTCAACCGTATGGCTTTCATAATCCTTTACTGTATCCCAATTGAGGACATTGGTTTGTACAGGGGCGTACTTTTTAAAAAATTCACTGGCGTCATACCTGCCGTTGTCCTGGCGATATTGGGCAAACTGTTTCTCAGAAAGCTTAAATATGGCCAGCTTTGCCGAACGCAGATTTTTGTAGTTTAACAGCGCAAGGACAGGTCGACCGGGGATATTCACGTCTTCAACCGTTGCCTTCAGCGCCTTCTCTTCCATCTGCCGCAGCAGGATGGCCGCATTTTTACCTCCCTGGCTTTTGGGCCAGACCGCGGCCGCATTTTCAAATAAAGCATGCGCTGTTACCAAACTATCCGCCTGTTGATAATATTGCCCTTCCAAAACCAGTACATCACTGCTGATTGGTTTGGACGACACGTGCTTATAAACCTGGTCCAGCGCTGCCAGGTATAACGAATCCTTGTGCTCAATGTTCGACCGGCCATATAAAAACCTGAGGCGCTGCATATCCAAATCGGCCAGGGCTTCCTGATCGCCATGCTGAAGGTGAAATTGAGTGGCTTGCTGTAAGTAGCGGATACCCTTGTATTCAACGGAAGCGGTGTCGGTTGTTTTAATGGGCAGGTTTACAAAGACGCGGCTGTCGCAAAAAAACGCCGGATCGTTTAATGAGAACGGCAGCTTGGGTTGCGGCAGGGACGACTCATCAGCCAAAAAGAAGTCGAATGCGCGCTGCACCAGCAGGTCGTATAAAGTGGGGCGCAGGTGGCGGTTGGTGCTGTCGCCATCTAACGCGCCATTGAGCACACTGACCGGCGTATTTTGTTCCCGCGTGATATCGTGTATGGAAGTTTCGTATAAATGACTGGTTTGATCGATGATGGTACGCAAATCCCAGCGGGTAAAGTCGCTGTCGGGAACCAGCTGACGTGTACGCTGGCTAAAACCGTAGCGGTTTTCCTGGTAATAGTTCCAGTACATTTGTGCCAGCAACGACTGCAAAACGGGCTTAACCGGGTATTGCGCCCGGTCGATATCACGCTTCAGGCGACTGATAATGGCCAGGAGTGCATTTTCTTCGATGTATGACTGAAAGGTCATGTGGTATACAACGGCACGAATTTGTTGAGCGGGATCGTTGTTTTTGCGGGCAATACTGTCGAGCTTTTCCACTTCCTTCATCGCAGATTTGGGCAGGCCAACGTTGGCGAATGAATCAATGCGCATGACGATGTCGTTATATTTTACCTGTGCGTTTGCAGTATAAAAGCAAAACAATACCGCTGTAAAAAGCAGGTATTTTTTCAGGTTCAAAAAGGCTGCGTGCATAATTGCTGAGGTTAATGGTAAAACTATAACGTTTATTTGGCACAAATTATATCAATTGTACCGGTAAGATGCAGGCTGGGGCGGATTTCCATAAATTAGCATAAGATTTCTTTTTGGGCGAATGCGGCTGGCTGTCCATTCGCAAGGTCCCGAAATCGCAGAAACGCCCTTGTAGTCGCCTCACCACCGCAAGCAAACAATCGGATAAGATGGTGTGACCCCTGCGATGACCATAAACAATTCCAATAAATAAAAACTTTCAATAAATATTGAAAGTTTGAAAACAATGTTTATATTTGTATCGCAAAACGTTCAGTTGACTTTTGCACCCACCGGAAACAACCCGGTTAATTTTTTAAAGTAATGTTTCATTAATTATTGAAAATATGAAAACATTGAAAAACCACCTGATCCTATTTGATAGTGAATGCCCCATGTGCCGGGCTTATACACAGGCTTTTGTGCGGAGCGGCATGCTGGATAGGGAGGGCCGCGCGGCCTATCAAAGTACGCTGGAGACCGTTTGCCCTGTGATAGACCGACAGCGTGCGGTGAATGAGATAGCCTTGGTGAACACCCAAAATGGCGAGGTAAGTTATGGAGTGGAGAGCCTTTTTAAGGTGATCGGCAATGCCTGGCCGGTGTTTGGCCCCCTGTTCAGGTTCAGGCCATTTGCGTGGCTGATGAGCAAGGTTTATGCCTTTATATCGTCCAATCGGCGCATAATCATCCCGTCTGGCAAAAACAGTAGTACCTACGCTTATCAGCCCACGTTTAAGCTGCATTACCGCATTGCTTACTTGTTGTTTACCTGGCTGGGCACCGGTTGCATCCTTACAGCTTATGCGCGTTTGCTCAACGTGTTTATCCCGGCAGGCGGCCCATGGCGCGAATATTTCATCTGCGGCGGGCAGATGATCTTTCAGGGCGCGGTCATCAGTACTTTTGCCCGCCAAAAACTGTGGAACTACCTGGGCAATATGATGACGATCTCGTTCGCCGGCAGCCTGCTGCTTTTGCTGATGATTGGCCTGGCGGATTGGGTTAAGCTGCCGCCCGTAGTGTTCCCGCTTTATTTTATGGGCGTTGCCGGACTGATGTTTTTGGAGCATATTCGCCGTACCAGCCTGATGGGCCTGGGATGGGTGATGACGGCAACGTGGGTGTTGTACAGGATTGGGTTGCTGGTGCTGGTTTTGAGTTGATTAAGTTAGGAATGAGTTGTAATGGTTGTAACGAGTTGTAACAAGTCAGAAAACAGGCCAACCCGGTCAATCACCCACTTAATCAACCAATTATGAAATAATTGCAATGAAATACAAAAAAATAGTCCTTGCCGGAGGTAATGGTTACCTGGGCAGGGTATTGACTAAATATTACAGCGACAAGGCCGCCGAAATTGTGATCCTGAGCCGTCACGAAAAACAGCAGGAGCGGAATGTGCGGACAGCAGTATGGGACGGCAAAACCCGGGGCAAATGGGCGGCGGAGTTGGTGAATGCGGATATACTGATCAATCTGTGCGGCAAAAACGTTAATTGCCGCTATACACCGAAAAATAAGGCCGGGATATTTAGTTCGAGACTGGAGCCGACCGAATTGCTGGGCCAGGTGATACACGATTTAGTGGAACCGCCGAAGCTGTGGATCAACCTCAGCTCGGCCACCATTTACCGCCATGCGGAAGACCGTCCGCAGGACGAGGAAACCGGCGAGCATGGCGAAGGTTTCTCTGTTGATGTTTGCGAGGCCTGGGAATATGCCTTTAACAAATATGATACGCCGAAAACGCGAAAGATAGCCCTGCGCATGGGCATTGTGCTGGGCCGGAGCGACAGTGTATTCCCCAGGCTGCTCAACCTGGTAAAAATGGGGATGGGCGGCCGGCAGGGCAACGGACGGCAATATGTGAGTTGGGTGCATGAGTTGGACGCCGCCCGCTGTACGGAATGGTTTGCCGATCACCGGGAGCTCGGGGGCATATTTAACTGCACCGCGCCGGAGCCGGTAAAAAATGATAACCTTATGCGCATTATACGCAAAGCTGCCGGCCGGCCTTTTGGCTTGCCTGCCCCAAAATGGCTGCTGGACCTTGGCGCTGTATTTATCCGTACCGAAACCGAACTGATCCTGAAAAGCCGCTGGGTTTTACCAACGCGTTTGTTGGAATCGGGCTTCAGTTTTTCATTTCCTGAAGCTGAAGGCGCGGTAAAGGGTATCCTCAGGAAAAAGCCGGCAGACGATGGTTTCGTTAGCGCAGATCCGCCGGTTGACTCAGTTTGAGGTGTTCATTTTGGCGTTCAAAAAAGAACGCTTTTTAGCCTGGGAGAAAAATTTCGATGCCGTTTGTACCCGTTTCGAATGCGTTTTTATGATGTTTCGCGAACGTTTTGAAGGGTCATGAAAGGGTACACGCCTGTAGGGGCGACCCTTGTGGTCGCCCGGAATGTACCCGATGCAATAAATGTCCTCAATAATATTGGACGATTAACGGCGATTGCGGCTGTTGTGGCCGGTTGGTTTGCGGAAAACCAGGGCGCCCACAAGGGGCGCCCTTACAGGTGGAAAACCGATGATTAGATACACGAAGGTGTTCATAGTGTTTTCCGATTCGCGAGAACACTTGTTTCAATAATCGTTACTTTTGCCCCATCCGGGATAAAAACCCGGCAATACATGGTTAAAGAAATCGAAATTGTTTGCCAGCCCGGCCAACAGGAAGATCAAACGGCACTAAAAAAGCTGTCGGCATCGGCCCTGAATATCTCCCCTCAAAAAATATCGGCCGTAAAAATTCTAAAACGCTCTATTGACGCCCGCGGCCGCAAGGTGGTTTACCGCATGCACGTGCAGGTATTTATTGACGAGATTTATGTGCCGGAAACTTTTACCGTTAACTACCCTGACGTAAAGACCGCCAAACCGGTAATCATCATCGGCGCCGGGCCGGCCGGGCTGTTTGCCGCATTGCGCTGCATCGAAATGGGTTTAAAACCCATCATTTTAGAGCGTGGCAAAGACGTTAAACAACGCAGGCGCGACCTGGCCAATATCAACAAACAGGGGCTGGTAAACCCGGAATCAAACTATTGTTTTGGTGAAGGTGGCGCCGGCACTTATTCAGACGGGAAGCTGTATACACGTTCAACCAAGCGGGGGGATGTGAACGCCGTCCTAAAAACCTTCGTAGCCCATGGCGCAACCGAAGATATTTTGATCGACGCCCGCCCGCATATCGGCACCAATAAGCTGCCGCAGATCATAACTTCGATAAAAGACAGCATACTGAATGCCGGCGGCGAGGTGCAATTTGACGCTAAAGTAAGTGCTTTATTGGTTGAATTTGGTAAAATAAAAGGCGTACAGCTCGCCCTTGGCGAAAAGCTTTTTGCCGATGCCGTTATACTGGCAACCGGGCACTCCGCAAGGGATATTTTCGAAATGCTGCATCGCCAGCAAATACTGATCGAGCCGAAACCCTTTGCTTTGGGTGTGCGCATCGAGCACCCGCAGGAGATCATCGACCAGGCGCAATACCATTGCGAGCATCGCGGGCCTGACCTGCCGCCATCATACTATAATTTGGTTGAACAGGTGGACGACCGGGGCGTATTTTCCTTCTGCATGTGCCCCGGCGGAATTATAGCCCCCTGTGCAACGGATATGGACGAAATTGTGGTGAACGGCTGGAGCCCGTCCAAACGGAACAACCCTTTTGCCAATTCAGGTACGGTGGTGCAGGTTAACCTGGAAGACGTTGCCGGCGGCGATGATCCGCTAAAAATGCTTCGTTTTCAGCGGGAAATTGAGCAGCTGGCCTTTAAAGCAGGCGGCGGTAAACTGGTTGCGCCGGCGCAAAGGATGATCGATTTTGCGGAGAACCGGCTGTCCGCCAATTTGCCGGTTAATTCTTATCTTCCGGGCACAAAGAGCGTTGAGCTTAGGGAAATATTGCCTGCGCGTATCAATGAGCGCCTGCGCAGGGCCTTGCCGGTTTTTGGTCGTAAAATGAAGGGGTATTATACCAATGAGGCGATTTTGGTCGGGGTGGAATCGCGGACATCGTCGCCGGTTAAGATACTGCGCGACAAGGAAACTTTGCAGCATCCGCAGGTGATTGGCTTGTTTCCCTGCGGTGAAGGCGCGGGGTATGCAGGCGGTATTATCTCCGCAGCCATCGATGGTATCAATTGTGCAACCGCAGTAAAAAATCTATTATCATGAATACAGCTGAAAAACTTTCACAGGAATTGGAAAACGTATTACAGGGCGACCCCTGGTATGGCTCGCCGGTTTATACCATACTGGAACAGGTTACCTTTGAAACGGCCTTTGAAAAACCGCCCGGATCGATACACAATATTGCCGGCATCGTTTTGCACATGCTGTCGTGGACTGAAGAAGCGCTCGACCGGATAAATGGCATGTCGGCCGGGATGCCTTCCAGCGGCGACTGGCCCGACCCCGGCACACCCACAGAAGAAAAATGGCAGAACTATGTCAATGACCTGAAGCTTGTCAATGTAAATTTGCTGGCAGCTATCCGGGAGTTTCCGGAGGAACAGTGGAACGAGCCCTTTCCGGACGAACGTAACCGCGAGCTGGGCACGGGCGTAAGCTTTGAGGAATTGGTACGGGGATTGATACAGCATCATATCTACCACTCGGGACAGGTAGCTATTTTAACGAGGATTATTAATGGCTGATAAGAAAACTTTAGTGCTGGGCGCTACACCAAACACAAGCCGCTACGCCAACATGGCGGCAAACCGGCTTGTGCGCAGCGGGCACAGTATCGTGAATGTGGGAATAAGAACGGGCGATGTGGCTGGCGTGCCCATTGAAAAACCTGAGACCATCCATAATGATATCGATACGATCACCTTATATGTCGGCCCGCAGCACCAGGAAGGTTTATACGACTATATCTTAAAAACACAGCCCAAACGTATCATTTTTAACCCGGGAACAGAAAACTCCGAATTGCGCCGGATGGCTAATGAGAAAGGTATCGAAACAGAGTACGCCTGTACGCTC
>Ga0206949_1322_pt1 | contig 12173 bp, 12 predicted proteins | sample Alteio_BWOrgHeat_40_FD_153240 | JGI IMG/M metagenome (GOLD analysis project Ga0206949, IMG submission 153240) | Enriched cells from forest soil in Barre Woods Harvard Forest LTER site, Petersham, Massachusetts, United States -... | ecosystem: Environmental > Terrestrial > Soil > Temperate forest >...
GCCCCAACTACTGCCATGAGCCACATTGCCATACAGGAAAAACTTAACGGTTCGCCCGTTGACTGGATGGAGCATGTAACGGATGAGCAGTACGGGGGACAATAATAAATAGAAAAGGGGTGACATACTTCTTGTTGGACATTCCAATCTATTGCAAAATCCAAACAGATATCAACTCATTTAACTGCAGTTTAAAGAAATTTCTGATTTTCAATTTTATTGAAAAGCTCTATTTGAGGGTTATTATTTAACTCGACAATCTCAAAAATGTTGAGTGGTAACTTTGGGAGTTCGGTAATCTCTAAATACTCCGCCAACACATTTTTATCTATTTGTATCTTTCCACCTCCTGCCCAATGCCGGTCCCCTCCTTCCTTTTTTACGCCGGAAATCCAATAGGAATCGCCGGTAATATATTCTAAATGGTTGCCTGCGCTATGCCTTTCACCCTTCAAAAAAACTAGCCCATTAAAATAGACGGTCTTTCCTGTTTTGGAAAAAAAAGCTTTTCCAATCCATGCAGGCCCATTATCATTGTAGCCGGTCTTTAATTCGACATACATTAACCTTGACTTCATTCCTCTAATATTAGAATTGCAGTTTTCAATTAGAGCCATTCCCATCCGCCCGCGTAGTTTCAGTAATAAACGAGTTGGCTTTTTGATCGACAGTTAGCTCAACCCTTATTACGCCGCTGGGGCTTATCCATACGTTGTCCTTTATCTTTTTGTACCCGTCTTTGGTCATTTTTTGGGTTACCATATCCATCAGCTTTAAAGGCAAAATGCTTTCGGAACCGTAGCAAACATCATTTTTATAAAATACAATTGTTTTAAGGCCGCCTTGCATGGTAATGGTATCGGCATTATCGCCCGGGGCCAGCTTAATGGCGGGATATGGTTTTACCAGCGCCCTGATCTCGTCTTTTGTTTTGCCGAGGGTTGAATCCTGCGCCTTTAAACAGCAGGGCACAAGGCAAATGAGTATAAGAGAAAAAAGGATCTTCATTTATTTACTTTGTCCGAAGTTAATATATTTTTTGTGTTTGACTATGGGTCATGCTGAGCTTGTCGAAGCATGCGGGGTGGCCTTCGCCTATGCTTCGACAAGCTCAGCATGACCCTATCTATTATTCTATAACAAGCCTATCCTCATAAAATAAAAATGGCAACTGGTTTTGTATGCCTTTGATCTTCCATACCGGGCCCTTTTGGCAATAGAGCAATATATTTATCTGCCTGTCTTGCTTTTTTTCGTATTCGGCAAGCACCTGCAAGCATGAGCCGCATGAGGTAATGGGTTTATCAATAACGAACTCGTCCGTATGTGCGGTTATGGCCATGGTTTCAATAGGATCATCGGGATGGTTCGCACCCCAATTGAATAGCGCCACACGCTCGGCGCACAGGCCAGATGGATAGGCTACATTTTCCTGGTTGCTGGCGTATAATATCTTGCCACTTTGCAGCCGCATGGCTACCCCTACCCTGAATTTTGAATAAGGCGAATGGGAGTTGGCCATTGCCTTCACTGCCTCGAGGCATAACTGCTGGTCGGGCTTGTCGAGCTCGGTTAACGTATCGTATTCCTGGAAAGCTATTTTTATTTCGTGGTTTGTCATGACCTCACCCTGCCCTCTCCAAAGGAGAGGGTTCTTTTTTGTTAAAAAATAAATATCTGCCTTCAAGTAAAAGAAGGGGATACAAGATATGGATTTTTTAGAATAAACGGATTTTCAGGATGGAAATTTTGGGTGGAACGGAGCGTAAAAAACAAACTCCCGAAGTTTAACTCGATGTGTTTGTTTTTTTAAGGCCTCGTTGAGGGCTTCGCCGTTTTAAAACTTCGGGAGTTATAAGCATCCTATAAATCTGTTTAATCCGTTAAATCCTGGTTCACACTGCTACATCCAAACTCACGCTTTCCACATCTTCGGCAACCAGCGGATTAATGCTTTCATCATCTGTTTCAACCCGCAGGTTGTTTACAATGTGTTGCTGGCGGATAGGGGTGTTTTTGCCCATATAGTATTCGAGCAGGCCCTTAATGTTAGCGTCTTTTAGTATCACGGGATCAAGGCGGATATCCTTGCCTATGAACAGGCCGAATTCCTCGGGCGATATTTCGCCAAGGCCTTTGAATCGGGTTATCTCGGGTTTTACGCCCAGTTTGGCTATGGCATTGCGGCGCTCTTCATCGCTATAGCAATAAATGGTTTCCTTTTTATTACGCACGCGGAACAGCGGAGTTTGCAATATGAAAACATGGCCCGCTTTCACCAGGTCGGGGAAGAACTGGAGGAAAAAGGTCATAAGCAGCAGGCGGATGTGCATACCGTCCACGTCGGCATCGGTAGCTATTACAATATTGTTGTAACGCAGGCCGTCGAGGCCATCCTCAATATTCAAGGCGTGCTGAAGCAGGTTAAATTCCTCGTTCTCGTACACTACCTTTTTGGTAAGCCCGTAGCAATTGAGCGGCTTCCCCTTCAAACTAAATACCGCCTGGGTTTGCACATCGCGCGATTTGGTGATGGAGCCGCTGGCCGAGTCACCTTCCGTAATGAACAGCGTGGTATCTTGCTTGCGTTCGTGGTTATCCTCAAAATGCAGCTTACAATCGCGCAGCTTGCGGTTATGCAATGATGCTTTTTTGGCGCGCTCGTTGGCCAGTTTTTTTATGCCGGCAATATCCTTGCGCTCACGTTCAGATTGCAGTATCCGGGCTTTCAGCGCATCGGCGACCGATGGGTTTTTGTGCAGGTAGTTATCCAGCTCGCGCTTTAGAAAGTCGGTTATGAACGTACGTACCGACGGCCCTTCAGGCCCGATATTTTGCGAGCCGAGTTTGGTTTTTGTTTGTGATTCGAACACCGGCTCCTGAACTTTTATCGCGATAGCAGCAACTATCGAGGCACGTATATCCGAAGCATCATAATCCTTATCATAAAACTCGCGGATGGTTTTTACAACCGCCTCGCGGAAAGCTGACTGATGGGTACCGCCCTGGGTGGTGTGCTGACCGTTAACGAAAGAATAATATTCCTCGCCGTATTGCTGGCCGTGGGTCATGGCTACTTCAATATCATCACCCTTAAGGTGGATAATGGGATAGCGAAGATGCTCGGTGTTGGTATTTTTGGTGAGCAGATCATACAAACCGCGTTCCGAAAAATATTTTTGGTTGTTAAAGTTAATCGTAAGGCCCGAGTTAAGGAACACATAGTTCCATATCATGCTCTCCACAAATTCCGGAATAAAGCGATAGTGGCGGAAGATAGTATCATCGGGTATAAAATTTATGGCGGTGCCATTGCGCTGCGATGTTTCTTTTTCGCTTTCATCGCGTATCAGCTCGCCTTTGGCAAACTCGGCTATTTTGGTGCGGCCGTCGCGGTAGGATTGTACAATGAAATTATTCGACAACGCGTTAACTGCCTTTGTACCCACACCGTTCAAACCCACTGATTTTTGGAAGGCTTTGCTATCGTATTTACCACCGGTATTTATTTTCGATACGCAGTCGATCACTTTGCCCAGCGGTATGCCGCGGCCGTAATCGCGCACGGATACCTTGTGGTCGCTCATGTTTATTTCAATAGAGCGGCCCGAACCCATCACAAACTCATCGATGGAGTTATCTACTATCTCCTTGAGCAGTACGTACACGCCGTCGTCATAAGCCGAGCCGTCGCCCAGTTTGCCTATGTACATGCCGGGGCGCAGGCGGATATGTTCTTTCCAGTCTAACGACCGTATACTGTCATCATCGTAATTTACTTCAGCCATTTTTTAGTATCAAGTATTTAGTATCAGGTACACTTTTCTTGCGGCGACCAACTCACCCTTCCGATAGTTATCGGGACTACGCTGGTCGACCCTCTCTTCGCCTGCGGCGTAAAGAGGGTAAAAAATTAAATTCAAAAAATTGTTAGTGGTGAGTTATGCCCCTTATCAGCAAAAATAGAATAATGAAGCTAAAATGCTAACGGAATAATGTCAACTTATTAACAATTATCCGGGTAATGGGGGTTTAAATTTTATGCAGTGGCCGGCACGGTACACGTACTTGTAAAAGTCGGGGTCTTTATCGTTGGTAAAGTACACAGCCATCAATGTACCGGTATGGTTTTTTTGCAATGATATAATAAGAGCGTACTTATAATGCTTGGTTGTGGGCAGGTCGAGCAGGTTAAGGAGGTATGATTTACCAGCATCGGCATTGTAACGTGCAAGTACATCGGGCGGGATGTTGCGTACCAGGTAATCATTGCCGCCCGATAGCGTGGTTGCCATCGCCTTACTCATATCAATATACATGGAATCGGGGTTGGCGAGTTCGGTTTTTTTATCGCCGCTGGCCTTTTCGTAGCTTATCCAGTTTTGTTTTTGCGACCGTACCTGCAGCCACATCTCGAAATTTTTGCCCGGTACCTCCATTGCATAGTCGAACGAATAATCTTCGTTGTCAACCGCCTTTATTTCACGGAAACCTGCGGGGAAGGTAAAATTAAGATTGGCTTCTTTTACAAGCTGGTAAAAATCTTTGCGCTGGCTGGTTGGTCGCACAATTACACGCTGGGCAAATGCGGGTACGGCAAAACATAACAGCATAACTATCCCTACTAATTGCCTCATATACCTCTCAATAGCTTTCATTTTCGTTAGGAAAAAATAAAAAACTTACCGGCATCGAAATTAATTGATTTTTTAATAAGCCAATAACTTTATGCAATAAATATTAAACATACCATGGTTTATAGAAATATTGTTACACTAAGCTGATGAAACTCAAGTATAAAAAGCACTTTTTTAGCGATATTAGCAATAAATGAACAAACTGGTAAATTGTTTAGTCGCCATATTATTTTTGCAATTATTTATAAGCGCCTGCAATACTTCCGACCACTATAGCAACAAAACCATATTTAACCTAAACTTAAACGACGGGCTTAGCTCGCTCGACCCGGCTTTTGCGCGTAACCAAAATACCTTATGGATGGATAACCAAATTTTTAACGGTTTGGTTGAGGTTGACGACAGCCTGCGCATACAGCCCTGCATTGCGAAAAGCTGGGATATCAGTGCCGACGGTGAACAATATACCTTCCATTTGCGGAAGGATGTTTATTTCCAGGATGAGGCACACTTTAAGAATGGCATTGGCCGCCGCGTGATGGCTAGTGATTTTGCCTACAGCTTCGGGCGGTTGATAGACCCGGCGGTGGGCTCATCCGGTTCGTGGATATTTAGCGACAAAGTATGTGGCAAAAGCGCATTTATTGCTTTGGATGACAGCACCTTCCGTATAAAATTACAGCAGCCCTTCCCGCCGCTACTGAGCCTGCTTACTGCGCAGTATTGCAGCGTGGTACCGCATGAGGTAGTTGATTTTTACGGCAAAGATTTCCGCAGTCACCCGGTGGGTACGGGGCCGTTTAAATTTAAATACTGGAAAGAGGGCGAAGTGCTGGTATTGCTGAAGAACGAGAAGTACTGGGAGAAGGATAGCAACGGTCATTCCATGCCTTACCTGGATGCGGTGCGGGCCACCTTCATCCCCGATAAGCAAACGGCTTTCATGAGCTTTATAAAAAAGGACCTCGATTTTTTTAACGGCATTGATGGCAGCTACCGCGATGATATTTTGACCAAGAGTGGTCACATCACCCAAAAGTATAAGGGTAAATTTATTATGGTGATACACCCCTTTTTAAATACCGAATATTTAGGGATGCTGGTAGATACCAATTTGCCGATACTAAAGCATTCGCCACTGCGGTATTTGAAGGTACGGCAGGCTATTAATTACGCCATCGACAAGCAAAAGATGATGAAATACCTGCGCAATAATGTGGGTACGCCGGGCTATGCGGGTTTTATTCCCCGCGGGATGCCGGGCTTTGACGATAAAAAGGTATGCGGCTATAATTATAACCCTGAAAAGGCAAGTAAGCTGCTAACCGAAGCAGGCTTCCCCAATGGTAAAGGGATGCCCGAGATATTACTAACCACCACCACCACCTACCGCGACCTGATTGAATACATACAAGGCGAACTTGACCGCGTGGGCATAAAAACCCGTGTAGAGATAACGCAGGGCGCCAGTTTGCGCGAATTGATCTCGAAAAACGGGGTGAACTTTTTCCGTGGCTCATGGACGGCGGATTACCCTGATGCAGAAAATTACCTGTCGGTTTTTTACTCGAAGAATAAGGTACCTTACGGCCCGAATTATACAGGCTTTAATTGCAAAGCTTTTGATGCGCTGTTTGTGAAAAGCTACCATGTAACCAACGACAGCGCCCGTTATAAACTTTACCAGCAGATGGATAACATCATCATGCAGCAATCGCCGGTGGTGGTGTTGTATTATGATAAGCTGGTGAATTTGTACCAGAATAATATTACGGGGTATAGTAGGAATTCGTTGAATTTATTGGAGTTGAGGCGGGTTCAAAAGCATCCGTAATTTTCGCGGCCTTTAATTGAAAAAGAAAAAAATCTTGGTTCTTGACTCTTGTATCTTGCCTCTCTTCTCAATACTTCTTATAAACATTATACAACACATTCAGATCCAACTGTGTGAGTTGCGGCGTGTAATCACTTTGGATAAAATGGCGCTTAAAGGCTACAATGGCGGCGCTTAGGTTGCGGGTGTCGTAACCCATAAGTCGCAAGGCGATGTTGGGGTCGAAGTTATCAGGCGCAAGCTCAAGCACATCGTCGCTCCAGTAGCCGAAACCGTGCTGAGCCAGTATTTGCCACGGGAAATAGGGGCCGGGGTCGGGTTTGCGACCGGGGGCTATATCCTGGTGGCCAATAAAATTACTTGTGGGTATATTATAAGCTTTTTTTAGCTGCGCCAGCAATGCCAGCAAGCTATTAATTTGCGCGGGAGCAAAGGGTTCGCTGCCATTGTTATCCAGCTCGATGCCGAGCGAGATGCTGTTCATATCGGTTATGCTGCCCCACTTGCTTACGCCGGCCTGCCAGGCGCGCAGGTAATCGTTCAGCATGTGGTAAACATGACCATCTCTGCCGATAACATAATGGGCGCTTACCTGCGTACTGGTTACCGTGAATGTTTTGAGGGTTTGCGCGGCGCTATCCTGCGCGGTAAAGTGGATGATAACGTAATTTGGCTTGCGTGCGTTTAAGTTTACCGTGCCCACCCAACTGCTGGGTATGGTCGTGCCGGCGCTGTCGGCAAGCTGAACCGGTTGCTGCCGCTGCATTACATTGAACACCGAATCGGTTTCCTTTTTATATACTTTGTTGGTGAGGGCGTAGGGGCCTTTGGGCGAACAAGCGCTTATGAATAAGGTGAAAGCTAAAAGGTAAAAGGCGAAAGGTATTTTAAAATAGGTGAAAGGTGAAAGGCGAAAGGCGAAAGGTAGCGTGGTATTGGCAAACTTGTTTTTCATACGGGCGAACTGATACTGCTAAAATAAGCAATGTATTTTAGTAATATTAATTAGGCCCCTAATGTTTTATTAATTGTGTATGGCGTAGTGGAACAGCACATAAGCGGCTACGGCTACGTCGACCACTATAAAACCATCAACCAATATATAATGCGCCGTGGTGCGTTGCCCGAGGGCCTTGTGATAAGCCTCGGCGCGGTATGCCTTTACGTAGGCCGAATCCTGCAACATAGCGGCGTTGGCTGTGGTGGCAGTGGTTGGCTTAAAAAAGTCGGATGTGCTGTTTTTACGGTTCTGGCGGAATATTTTGAGGTCGGCTTTGCTGAGCCTGAAACCGTGGGCATCCTTTTGCGCCTGTTTTATGGCGATGGTGGTATCGCTGCGCAGGGCATCGTTATCCGTAGTTTCGGCCAGCAGGCTGCCGGTGAAAAATGTAAGCAGTATGATGGTAAACAGTGCTATTTTTTGCATGATGATCAAAAATTGAATCAGGTTGTAGAGGTTTATACGGGGATTAGGGGATTTTGTTTTGGGGCATCAATAGTGCACGCATAATTTCCTTCTAATTAATAATTTTTACAATTACGGTACGGTGTTTGCCTGTAATGCGGCATGAGTAAATTATTGGTGATTGATGATTGTGAAACAGATCATTTTATTATAGACAGGATGTTGGGATTGCACGGGCTATTCCCGGGTAAGGAGTTGTGTTTTGATGCCGAAGCGGCTATAAACCAGATGGAAGATGATTGCACCGACGAAAGCAAATTGCCCGATGTTATTTTCCTCGACCTTTTTATGCCGGGATTTAACGGCTTTAATTTTCTCGACAGGTTCAGAAAACTATACCCTGCTATTGAGAAAACTATACACATTTTTGTGATCAGCTGCTCCATAAACCCGGCTGATAAAATAAATGCTGAAAAATACCCCTTTGTAAAAGGCTATTTGCTGAAGCCCATAAACATGAATACTTTAAAAAACATTGCCCTGAGTTATGGCCAAACCCTGCAATCAGCATAAAATATGATGGAGCATATAAGTCATTATTTTAGCGCCGGCACCTGGTACCAAAACGTAATTATTTATGCTTTACTGGCAGGGCTGGTTTATACAAATATTTTGCTGATTAAAGCCGGGGAGAAGAAAAGGGTTGGGGTGAGTATGAGAAAACGGGATAATTATAGGGATGCGTGATGGGTGTTCGTTCGGTTACTGTGTAACACTCGGAGATGCCTGGTTAGCTGTCTTTCAACCGTTGTCGCGCTATTATTTGGTTTCTTATTGTGTTTCAGGGGTTAATAAAATGCTGTGGCCCGCTCATTGCCGCGGGTGGCTAGTTCTTTTCTCTTGAAAGAAAAGAACCAAAAGTTCAAGAAAGAGGGGATGCTTCCGCCCGCAGGCCATACTCCCGGCTCGCCCCCTCTCTCGGTTGGGCCGGCGCGCGGTTGCATTGTTAAAGTAAATACTAATTTATTTCTTGTACGATTTTTAGAAATTCTGACAACTTGATAGTAATATTTGGCTTATCACTAACATATTCTACTCCTTCAAATGTATGAAAATCATGATCAAATTCTTCATCCCAACTACCAAAATGCAAATCCGGTAGTTTCCAATCATCGGCATAAAAATATTCTTCACTAATTAAGTTAGACTTCAAAATGTCTTTTAGATGATCTATAGATAGATTAAGATCGTTTTCAAAAATGACTCTATTAAAGTTTTTATAATTAGCGCCATCTCTATAAATGTAATGAAAAGCAATGTTCATGTCCTTAAATATATTCAAATATAAAAAATAAATTGACACTTATAGTCCGTTGACTTATAGTCAACAAAACGCCAACTTGCTCGAATGAGCATAAAGATCAAAGTCGGCTTGAGAATAAAAGAACTCCGAAATAAAATTGGTATCTCCCAAGAGGCTTTAGCTAATAAGGCAGAAATTGACAGAACCTATGTTACCGATGTTGAAAATGGCAGACGAAATATATCAATCGAAAATCTGGCTAAACTGGTAAATGCTTTAGAAATCCCCTTTAAAGATTTTTTTGACTCCCCTAATTTCAATAAATAATGGGAGCGTTTTATTCAAATACTTTTATTGATTTTATTGATGATGACAACAAGCTAATTGTTGGATCACTTACAATGCAAGCAGGAAATGCAGGTTTTTATGAACAAAAGCATTCTCAAACACTTTCTTGGGATGAAGAAATTAATGTCTTAAAGGCTTCTCTAATTCAATTAATACAGATTAATGCGGATGCCTCAAACTTTGGGATATTATTGGAATATCCAATTGCAAGAAGGGATAAAAGAATAGATGCGGTAATTATTGCCAATAATATAATTATAGTAGTTGAATTTAAAGTCGGAAAATCAGAATATTTAGGTGCAGACAAAGAACAGCTATTAGATTATTGTTTAGATATTAGGGATTTTCATTATGAATCGAGGGGAAAGGTTATTGTTCCAATTTTGGTTGCAACTGGTGCTATTCAATCAAATAATAATTGGATTAAAATAGATGATTTGGTGCAAAACATTGCATATGCTAATGCTGATAATCTATCAATTACGTTAACCCAAATAATAAGCAAATTGGATGATAAAGAAGCTGCAATAAATTATTCCATCTGGAATAAAAGCGATTATTCACCCACCCCGACTATAATTGAAGCGGCACAAACACTCTATTCTGGCAAATCGGTAATTGAGATTTCAAGATCACATGCCGGAACTAAAAATTTAACAAAAACCTCTGATGCAGTAGTAGATGCTATTAAGATAGCTAAAGCTAAAAACGAGAAGATAATCTGCTTTATAACTGGTGTTCCAGGTGCAGGTAAAACGTTGGCCGGTTTAAATATTGCACATGACAAAGAATTTCAAGGTCATGAAAAATCATTGGCTACATTTTTATCAGGTAATGGACCATTAATAAAAGTTTTAAGAGAGGCATTATCGAGAGATGCTTTCAAAAAGATTAAGAGGAATGATGTCACTGCGAAGAAGAAGGAAACAGATAGAATTATAGCATTTATTGAAAATGTACATAGGTTTTTGGATCATTACTTTTTTGATAAAGACAGAATACCTAATAATAAAATAGTAATTTTTGATGAGGCTCAAAGAGCGTGGAATGCAGAACATTCCATGAGAAAATTTCAAAGACCATTTTCTGAACCTGAAATGATGCTTGAAATAATGAATAGGCACAAAGATTGGGCAGTAATAGTAGCCTTGGTAGGTGGAGGGCAAGAAATAAATACCGGGGAAGCAGGTTTGCCTGAATGGGGCAAAATCATTGAAGAGAAATTTAAAGATTGGAAGGTTTATATATCATCACAATTAAAAACAGGTAATCATAGTACTGGAAATCTTACATTATTTGAACAAGAGCCTGACGATGTATTGGTTATTGAGAATAAAGATTTGCATTTAGATGTTTCAATCAGATCATATAAAGCAGAAGAATTATCAAATTGGGTAAATTTGGTTTTAACCAACGAACCAATTCAAGCTAAACAAATTTTTACTGATAAGTTATCAAATTATAATATTGTTATTACAAGAGATTTGAACCAGGCAAAGCAATGGCTGAAATCAAAGTGTAAAGGATCAAGGAGAATGGGACTAGTTGCAAGTTCGGGGGGTAGGCGCTTACGTCCGTATGGTCTAGATGTAAAAGTACCATTAGAAGAAGCAGAGTGGTTTCTAAATGGTCGAGAAGATGTAAGGTCATCTTATTATTTGGAAATTCCAGCAACTGAATTTGGTATTCAAGGCTTAGAATTAGATTGGGTTGGGGTTTGTTGGGATGCCGATCTCCGACGTCAAAATAATAGCTGGGATTTTAATTCATTTAAAGGTACAAAGTGGCAAAAAGCCAATAACTCTGAAATGAAAAAATTCATTATAAATAAGTACAGAGTTCTGTTAACAAGAGCAAGAGAAGGCATGGTTATATTTGTACCACCAGGCGATAAGGATGATCCGACAAGAAATCCGGAATATTATAACTCTATAGCAAAATATCTCATTTCATGCGGGATAACTGAACTATAACTGCGCGTTTCCTTACTGTGTACATCGGCCATAGTGTAAAATTAAACAACATTTTTGTGGTTTGGTTCGGGGATTTCTGGCTCGTGTGGGTAGTAAAAAATCGTGTTCAAATTTGTTCATCGGGCGTGAACGCTCTAAAATATCAACAAACTAATAATCAACCATTTAAGTGTTTGGGGATGTATGGGTAGCGTTTACGTTTGTTTCGGTTTGTTTGGGCTTGTTTGCGTTCTGTTTATGGGGTGTTTAGGTCCTGTTCAGGTGGTGTTTGGGTGCGTTTAGGCTATGTTTGGGTTATGCCAATTTGCTGATATCCAGCGAAAAGTGAACGCTTCAAACGACCCCTCGAAACGGTCAATTTTTGTAGCTTTGCAATCATGATACAAGTATTCGCCAACAACCCTTACCAGGAAAACACCATAGTTTTATACGACGACAGCGGCGAGTGCGCCATCATCGACCCGGGTATGTACACGGCGGCGGAGCAGAACGCGGTGGTGAACTTTATCCGCGATAAGGGCCTTAAACCGGTGCTGCTGCTCAACACGCATTGCCATATCGACCATGTGCTGGGCAACCGCTTTGTATTCGACCAGTACGGCCTCAAACCGCAATTCAACATCGGCGAGCAGGAGATACTGGATGCCGTGCCTGCCTACGCGCCGAGCATGGG
>Ga0206949_1323_pt1 | contig 12169 bp, 8 predicted proteins | sample Alteio_BWOrgHeat_40_FD_153240 | JGI IMG/M metagenome (GOLD analysis project Ga0206949, IMG submission 153240) | Enriched cells from forest soil in Barre Woods Harvard Forest LTER site, Petersham, Massachusetts, United States -... | ecosystem: Environmental > Terrestrial > Soil > Temperate forest > O...
AAGGAGTTGCTTCAAAGAATGAAGGATTGTAAGTAGGCTAAGGTACAGGCTGTTTTGTTCTACTCATGCAACTTACGACCCTTAGCATCACGTATATATATCTATCGATGATGCCGACCAAAATGCTTTTTTGTTTTTTAATTTAAATATTTATTTATCTTGCAGCCGGAAAAAGACTTACAGATCACGGAAAAATGACTAACAGACCAATATATGAGCACGTACACGAAAGAAAAACTGCACCAGGCCTTAAAGCACTTTTTTGGCTATGACGAATTCCGGCTTAATCAATTGCCGATCATTGAGAGTGTATTAAACAGTTCAGATACGCTCGCTATCATGCCCACCGGAGCGGGCAAATCCATTTGCTACCAGTTGCCTGCCATGCTGCTCCCGGGCATTACTATTGTGGTTTCACCGCTTATTGCGTTAATGAAAGACCAGGTAGATGCATTGCTGGCCAATGGCATTTATGGGGCTTTCCTTAATTCTTCACAATCGGCTGATGAGCAGCGGCGCATTATAGAAGACGCCCGGCAGGGCAACATAAAGTTGCTCTACATTGCCCCGGAGCGTATACCAGCCAACAGTGAATCGTTCTTTGATTTCCTGAGGCAGTTGAATCCCTCGTTGTTCGCTATAGACGAGGCGCATTGTATCTCGTCATGGGGGCACGATTTCAGGCCTGATTACCTGAAGCTGGCAGTGCTGAAGAAGCATTTTCCGGCTGTGCCTGTAATAGCGCTCACCGCCAGCGCCGATACACTCACCCAAAAAGACATTGTTGAAAAACTGGACCTACGCCATCCCCGCATATTTGTCTCCAGTTTCAACCGGCCAAATATTCAATATCACGTACAAGCCAAGAAGGATGCCTTCAAGCAGATACTTGACTATATAAAAAAGCATAAGGACGATAGTGGCATTATTTACGCATTGTCGCGGGCATCCACAGAAGGTATTGCCGGCCGTTTATACGAGGCGGGCATCAAGGCAGCTTATTATCATGCAGGCATGGATGCAGCAGAGCGGGGTAGGGTACAGGAGGCTTTTCAGCGCGATGAATACAAAGTGATAGTGGCCACTATCGCCTTTGGTATGGGCATCGATAAATCGAATGTGCGGTTTGTGATACACCACGATGTGTCTAAGAATGTGGAAGGCTATTACCAGGAGACCGGCCGTGCGGGCAGGGATGGCCTCAAAAGCGATGCGATACTGTTCTATTCATTCGGCGACATTATGAAGCTGAGGAAGTTTGCCGAGGTGGAAAACAACCCCCAGCAGTCGGCCATATCGCGCAAAAAGCTGCAACTGATGCAGGACTATTGCGAACATGAAGGCTGTCGTAGGCAATACCTCATGCAGTACTTCGGCGAGGAGTTTCCGCCCTATTGCGGCAATTGTGATTACTGCCTCAGTTCCCTTGAAGAAAAAGATGCAACCATCGATGGGCAGAAACTACTTTCGGCCATATCCCGAACTGGTGAGCGTTATGGAGCAGGCTACATTATTGATCTCTTAAGAGGCTCTGCAAGTGAAAAGATACAGCCCGCGCATAAGGAGCTGAAGACTTATGGCATAGGCAAAGACCTTAAAAAAGAAGAGTGGCAGTGGATGGTGCAGCAACTGCTGTACAACCGCTTTATTGATAAAACAGACGACCAGTTTGCCACGCTGAAACTGAATGATAAAAGCTGGAAACTGCTGAAAGGGGAGACCGAACTGAAGCTGGTATTGCGTAAAGAGAAGATTGCCCCTGCTGAGGAAGAAGAACCGGAGTACGACAAACAGTTATTAAAAGACCTCAAGGGCCTGCGCCTGGATATCGCAGACCAGGAGCATGTGCCTGCATACAATATCCTCGCCGACAATTCCCTGATAGAGCTGGCCACCTACCTGCCACTCAGTTTCGATGACCTGAAACAGATCTCCGGCTTCGGCGATTATAAGATCAGCAAGTATGGCGCGGGTTTCCTGAAAATAATAAAACAGTATGCCGAAGAGCACAACCTGCCATCGCGAATAAGCTACAAGAAACCAAAAGAAAAGAAGCGCGACAAACCCGCCAAGCCATCAGTTAGCAACACCCAGCAGGCAACGCTGGCCTTGTACAGGGATGGTGTGTCCATACCCGAAATAGCCGCGCAGCGGGGACTTTCTGTATCTACAATCGAGGGGCATCTTGCTGTATTCATCGCCAATGGAGAGCTGGATATCCACAAGATCATAGCGAAACTAAAGCTTGAAAAAATTGTATCCGTTATCAAAAGCACCGGCCAGACCTTTGCCGCAAAACCAATAAAAGATCTCCTGGGCGACGACTTCACCTATGGCGAAATAAAAATGGCACAGGAATACTACCGCCGCTCGAATTCATAGCTACTATTAAGTAAGTCCTAAGGACTTAACTCACTCGTCCGTCGTCTGCGACGCGGATGCTGCGGTACAGCATTTTCAACGCCATTGTCGTTTTGGACTTACTTGTTACTAGAATATAACCCCGACAGGGTTTAACTATGAATAACCCCGGGTGAAACCCAGGGTAAGAAAAACAAAATGTGTACAACCCCAGCGGGGTTGACTATAGTGTTTTGAAACGCCCGATGCTTCACTATATCGGGAACTCTACTAACAATCATTTACTTTTGAAATAACTTTCGACTTTCTACTTTTAGGTTTTAACTTATCACCTTTCACTTAATCCCTACACCGAAAACTTGATCCCCTGTGCCAGTGGCAACTGGTCGCTCCAGTTGATGGTATTGGTCTGCCTGCGCATATATGCCTTCCAGCTATCAGATCCGCTTTCACGGCCACCACCCGTTTCTTTTTCACCGCCAAAAGCCCCGCCTATCTCAGCGCCACTGGTGCCTATGTTCACATTGGCTATGCCGCAGTCGCTGCCCGTTGCTGCAAGGTACTGTTCTGCTTCACGCATATTCAGCGTCATAATGGACGATGAGAGTCCCTGTGGTACATTGTTCTGCATAGCTATCGCGTCTTTCAGATTGCTGTATTTCATGATGTACAGTATGGGCGCAAAGGTCTCATGCTGCACTATTGGCCATTCATTTTGTACTTCATAGATGCAGGGGTGCACATAGCAGCCGCTTTCATAGCCCTTCCCAGTGAGCACAGCTCCGGCTACTACCTGCTTGCCCTTGGCTTTCTTCACTTCCTGTATGGCGCTCACGTATGCCGTTACGGCTGCCTGGTCTATCAGTGGCCCTACATGGCTTTTCTCATCCAGCGGGTCGCCTATCACTAATTGTTTGTAAGCAGCCACCAGCTTCCTCTTAAACGCCTCAAATACCTGCTCATGTATGATCAGGCGACGTGTGGTCGTACAGCGTTGCCCTGCTGTGCCCACAGCGCCAAATATAGCTGCGCGCAGGGCTATGTTCAGGTCGGCATGCTCCGTGATGATGATAGCGTTGTTACCGCCCAGTTCCAGTAGCGAACGGCCCAGTCTGGCTGCCACTGCCGTACCTACTGCCTTACCCATGCGCGTAGATCCCGTCGCCGACAATAGCGGTATCCGGTTATCATTGCTCATCCATTCACCGCAGTCGCGGTTGCCGGCCACCAGCCCGCAAACACCCTCCGGTACACCATTGGCCTTAAATACTTCTGCCACTATATTCTGGCAGGCGATTGCCGATATCGGTGTCTTTTCAGATGGTTTCCACACACACGTATTACCGCATATCAGAGCTATCATACTGTTCCAGCTCCATACCGCTACCGGGAAGTTGAAAGCACTGATGATGCCAACAACGCCCAGCGGATGCCACTGTTCATACATGCGGTGTTTAGGTCGTTCACTGTGCATGGTCAGCCCATATAGCTGCCGCGACATACCCACGGCCAGGTCGCATATATCTATCATTTCCTGCACCTCGCCATATCCTTCCTGCAGGCTCTTACCCATTTCGTAAGATACCAGCCTGCCCAACGGTTCTTTATATTTTCTCAGTGCCTCACCTATCTGCCGCACTATTTCGCCTCTGCGTGGTGCGGGCCATGTGCGCCACTCCAGGAAAGCCACCTGTGCCTGCGCTATCACCGTATCATAGGTTCTGCGGTCTACTGAAGTAACCGTAGCTATGCGCTTACCATCAACCGGCGATACCGATTCTATCTTTTCTCCCATTCCCTTCAGCCATTTGACGCCGGTAGCCGCGCCTTCATTCATTTTCTCAATGCCTAGTTTGCCGAGAACTTTATCCATTTTCATAGAGCTATATTTTTGATCAGAACAAAAGCAAAATTATACTTTTATAAGAACTTATATTTGGCCTTCGCTTTCGCATATCGTTATTATGAAGTTAACCTGCTTCGTTTCCATCGCTTTCCAGTTAATAGCCATAGGGTTATGCCGCGGACAGCATTGTAAGACCGATGCTAAATCTGTCGTTACCTCGGCTGAAATGCGGGCATCTATTCAGGCCGATCCCGCAAAAAAGCTGGTGGCCCTACAGCAATTAATACCCGGGCTTGTAGTAGATATGCGTTATGCCACTATCAACAATTTCACCCACACCGTTTTATACCACCACCCGGTAGCGTTGCTGCGCACCGCCCCCGCCAATGGCCTTCGCCTGGTGCAGGAAGATCTACGTAAAAAGGGTTATGCCCTAAAGTTGTTCGATGCTTTCCGTCCCCTTAGCGCCACCTGTACTATTTGGCGGTTGGTGCCAGATCGGCATTATGCCGCCAATCCCCGGAAGGGTAGCAACCACAATCGCTGCCTGGCAGTAGATGTGACCCTTATAGACCTGCGAACGGGTAGGGAGTTGGACATGGGTACGGCTTTCGACAATTTCACCGACTCCGCCCACCACGATTTCTACACACTGCCCGCGCAGGTATTGACAAACAGGCGACTACTGAAACAAACTATGCGTAAGTATGGATTCGGTATGGTGCCAACAGAATGGTGGCATTATCAATGGCACAACGACAGGGACTATGAAGTGATAGATCTCGACTTTGACGAGCTAAAATACTTCTACTGATCAGATATTCTTGTGCATCATCACGTTCCTCGGTAGTCCCGGATTCTTCGGCACAGGCGGCCCGTCTTCATCCTTCATAAAGAATTCATACGATTTGCGGAAGATCTTTTTGAACACAAACCGCTGTATCATCACCGTATCCTTATAGTTGTTGATAACGGCATACAAGCGGTCCACATCATAGTCATCCGGCACATCCGGGTTCGAGGTTACGAGGTTCTTACTGCGCCTGTTGATAGCCATCCAGTATATATCCACATGCTGGTGCTGCCCGTGCATACCCTCTATATCTATCGTCGATTGCAATGGCGCAGTCTTGATCGTAGTATCCATATCCGATAGCCCGTTCAGATAACCCTCGCAATTGATGCCCGTAAAGTATTTCATGTACACATCCACCCTGCGTTTGTTCAGCTCGCTTAGATGTTTGGTGATGTCCGTATCTCCCGTTACAGTATACGAGCCATTCTCCCGGTTGATCACAAAAGAGTTAACTGGCTTGCCGGCATACTTCAGGGATACGCTTTTTATCTCTTCCGCCGGTATATTAAAGATGTTGCGGTCTCTCCAGTCCTTCAGTTGGTGCGGATAGCGCGGGGTCAGGTAGCCGTTAAATCCGGTCACCTGCACCACATAAGGAGTATGCGCACCTTCCATCATCATATTGGTGCCGGTATTGTTCAGTGCCGGGCCACCCACATAAAACACCCTCATCTTTTTCCCATCCCTGCCATACACTTCTATCTTCACCGCATCAGACGATAGATTCTTTACTACATTGTCATACGCATTCTTGGTCACTGGGTATAGTGGCGCCTGGTCATGCAGCGTTTGCAGCAGCAGGTTCAGTGTGCTGGGCAACGCCCTGTACTGCTTGTTCACCATCCATCCCGAGTCTGTACGCTCTACAAGTACGCCCTCGCCGTCATTAGCTACCAGGTACAGACGTCCTATAGCTGCCGTATCCCTTACAGTGAAGCCTGCCTCGCTGTCGCCAAACTGGTTGCCCTGGGTATTGAACAGGAAGTAGTAGATGCTGAAAGCAAGTATAGCGAGGATGGCAATATATACAAGTGTTTTCCTCATCAGGCCAGGGGTTTTGTTTCGTTTGGTTTCACTTCGTATTTACGTTTCCTGAAAAACAGGTAGCACGATGCAAATACCAGCACTGCCGCTATAGGCACAGAAACATTGATCACCTGCCACTTCGTTTTCTCATCCTTGGCACGCCCGTTGTCCAGCAGCCGCAGCTTCACTTCTTTAGAGCGTGCTTCCAGTATGCCCGAGTGGTCGGTAAGGTATTCCATGCAGTTCAGCAGAAAACTCCTGTTCGCGTAAAATTCATGAGTCCAGCCATAGTAGCCCATCTGCATTGGTCCGTCCTTAGCAGAGTATTCATTCTTAAAGATGTCCCCCACCGAAACCACGATCATGCTGTTATTGCTATCACATACTGCTTTATATGGTTGTTTCAGGGAATCCAGCAGTCTCAGGTATTCAGGCGCCAGCAGGTTCTGATAAACAGAGTGAAACTTGCCTTCCAGCAGCACAGCTACAGGCAGGTAAGGCTTGTTAAACATCTCGTTTTTCTGGGGGTAGGCCAGTGTGCTCAGGCTCACACGTGCAGGGGCCATCGCCGCGCGGCTGTACTTCGATGACTGGAGCAGTATCGTTTTCTTAATGCCCGTGCTCTTGATAGTGTCAATGCTGTTGGTGAAGCCCGCACGAATAAAATCCATGTTACGCACAATAGGGTGGTCTGCTGTAGGGTTCAGCTTCGGGAAATAGATCCAGTCCTTGAATTCACGCTGGCCCGTTACATGGTCTATCTGGCCCAGTGGCATGCACTGCATATCTTCTACCAGGTCGTTGTTTACCCGTACTCCGTATTTAAACAGTATGTCATCCAGCCCCAGTCCATAATCCATAGCTATCAGTTGCGGCGATGTCCGCAGGCTGTCCATGTTCGCGTTGAGCATATTCATTACCCACAGCACGTGGCCGCCGCGCATCACATACTGGTCTATCTTCAGCTTCTGCGGACCTGTAAACGGTACTACCGGCTGGTTGATCACTATCGCATCATAGGCCGGGGATATGTTCAGCAGATGCATCAGGTCCAGCGTGTCCATATTATAGTAGTGCGACAGCGCCCCCAGCATATCGTAAGAGTTTACGCCCAGGTCTTCACCATTGCCGGTCAGGTAGCCTATGCGCGATTTATCCTGCTTACCCAGTTGGTTGATGGCATTGGCAAACTTATACTCCAGCATTGCCTCTGCATAGCTGATCTTCTCTGCTGCGGTCTTACCCGGAGGATCTTCCAGCAGCATCACTGCTGCTTCCTTGCCATTATATTGTACCAGCGCATACGGAAAGAAAGGCTTCGAAGAATATTCGTCCTCGTCCTGGTTTTGCAGGGTCAGCACATGTATGCCTTTTTCAGCCAGGTCGTGGGCTATTACTTTTTGCTCACTTTCGTTCTTTCCTTCAAATGGGTCTGTGAACCTGTATATGATCTTATTGCCCGCAATGTCTTTGAATGAACGCAGGCGTTCCCGCACTGCTTCTTGCATACGCTGTAGCTCTGCCGGGAATTTTCCTTTCAGGTATATGTCCACCACAGCTACCTCCTGCATATTGCTCAGCAGTTTGCGTGTGGCCGGCGACAGTGTGAAGCGTTTTTCCCTCGTAAGGTCCAGACCGGTATGCAGATACGATGCCAGCACATTGACACATACCAATATAGCCGCCATAATAATGATGCGGATCGTGGCCTGTTTCTGACGTTGGTTCTTTCCCGGTGTTTTAGTCGCCATAAGCTCTGTCTCTTACCCCATTCTCCCGGCGCCCCTGGTGCGGCTGCTCAGCGAAAAGCGGGTAAGTGCTATGAAAAAAATGATTATTGACAAAAAGTAAATCACATCGCGCGAGTCTATTAACCCACGGCTGATCGAGTTGTAATGAAATTCCATACCTATCATACTCAGGTAGTAGTCAAATCCTTCCGACAGCTTAGGCAGCTTGCTTAGTTGCTCAAAACCCGTATACAACAGGTAGCACGCCAGCAGCGATACCAGGAACCCCACCACCTGGTTGGCAGTTAGCGACGAACAGAATATACCAATAGCTCCAAAAGTTGCCGCCAGGAAGAATAAACCAACGTATGAACCGATTATTGCACCCGAGTCCAGGTTGATGTCAGGTAGTGATAGGTTACTGATAGTATATACATACACCAGCGTTGGCAGCAGTGCGAAAACAATAAGCGCCAGCGTAGCTAAGTACTTACCCATGATGATGTCCAGGTCGGTGAGGGGCTTGGTTGAAAGCCATTCTATGGTACCCGTCCTGAATTCATCAGCAAACGACCGCATGGTCACCGCCGGCACCAGCAGTAGCAGAAGCCACGGCGCTATCTCAAAGAAGCGCTCCATTGATGCATAGCCATAACCAAGTATGCTGTATTCAGGTATGATCCACAAAAACAGGCCGCATGCCACCAGGAACACAAGCAACGCTACATAGCCTACTATAGAACTAAAAAATGAATTTATTTCTTTTATAAAGATACTGCGCATTATGAATATTCGAGAGGCAAATATAATAAAACGAAAAGGGTTTGCAGGCTTTATGCTAATCGTAAAAGTTAAAATTTCGTTTTAAGTCGATGGCGGCATCCGTTGGTCGGGGCACTGTAATATAAAGACTTATAATTACTTTTGCCGCCGCTACGTATACTATAGTCACATGCTATTTAATTCTTTCGAATTTTTACTGTTCTTCCCTATAGTAACTATAATATATTTTTTACTTCCGTATAAGCTCCGTTGGTTTCACTTATTGGTTGCAAGCTGTATCTTTTATATGGCTTTCGTGCCGGTATACATCCTTATCCTGTTCGCAACCATCGTTATTGATTATGCAGCGGGTATACTTATCGAGAATGCCGAAGGTCATAAACGCAGGTTATGGCTCATTATGAGCCTGGTCACTAACGTGGGCATACTGGTATTTTTCAAATACGCCAATTTCCTGTCCACCAACATAAACGCCTTACTCCATATATCTGATATGAGTGCCCGCATCCCCCTGCTGAAGATCCTGCTGCCTATCGGTTTGTCGTTCCATACTTTCCAGGCCATGAGCTATACTATAGAGGTGTACCGCGGCAACCAAAAGGCCGAAAGGCACTTTGGCATATATGCCCTCTATGTCATGTTTTACCCGCAGTTGGTAGCTGGCCCTATCGAGCGGCCACAAAACCTCCTCCATCAATTCCATACGCCCCACCCATTCAGTTACGACGATTTTGTGATCGGCATGAGGCGCGTACTATGGGGCCTGTTCAAGAAATGCGTCATTGCAGACCGATTAGGGATAATAGTGGACAATATCTACAACCATCCACAGCAGCAATCAGCAACCGCGCTTATCCTCGGTACCGTATTCTTCGCCTTCCAGATATTTTGCGACTTTTCCGGTTATTCTGATATTGCCCTCGGTGTAGCCAGGGTCATGGGCTTCCACCTTATGGTCAACTTCAACAAGCCTTACAATGCAAAGAGCATCTCTGAATTTTGGAGAAAGTGGCACATCTCCCTCTCCACCTGGCTCAGCGACTATGTATACACGCCCTTGTCCGTCCGGTTCCGTGACTATGGGATGAAGGCCGTAATTGTTGCCGCCATTGTCACCTTCCTCATCAGCGGCTTCTGGCACGGCGCTGCGTGGAAATACATGGTCTGGGGCCTACTGCATGGCATAGCCATCTCTTACGAGATAGCCACCCGCAAATTCAGGAAGAAGTTGTTTAAGAAAATACCGGAGCAGGCGGGCCGGCTCATCAGCCTTTTCCTTACCTTTTCTTATGTATGCTTCACCTACATCTTCTTCCGGGCCAATAGCCTCCGCGATGCACTGGCCGTAATAAAGAAGCTACCGTCTGTGTTCTCAGAGATAGGGCAGGCCATACGGCACCGGGGAGTGCTTACCGGCCAGTTACTGAGCGGCATACCCACCATGTCATTACTAGTGTGCATAGGCTACCTATTGCTTTTAGAACTGGCACACAGATATGAGGGCAGGGGCAGCCTCATGGAGATGGTAGGCACAAAGCCCAGGGCAGTACGCTGGGGCATCTATTTTGGCATGGCGTTTACCATTTACCTGTTTGGCATATTCAATTCACGGCAGTTTATTTATTTCCAGTTCTAAGCAATGAGAAAAGCCATCACATACTCCTTACTGTTTGGCTGTATCATGCTGCTGATCTTGTGCATCACACAGCACATGGTGGATAAAGGCCTCACCGCATCTAAGTCGCAGTACTTTACGGTATGGAATGACGCCTACCAGTCCCGCATCAATGCCGATCTGCTCATACTTGGCGGCTCCCGGGCCAGGATAGTCATATCTCCCAAGGTACTTGATTCTGTTTTGCACGTCAATAGCTACAACCTCGGCATCGATGGCGGATTCATCCCCATTCAACTGGCTATGCTCAAAGTGTATCTGCAGCACAACCGTAAGCCCAAATACATACTGCAAAACGTCGATTTCTCCACCTTCTCCAATGGCATACACCTGTCAAACAGTGAGCAGTTCATTCCCTATATCAGTGACCCTATCGTGCGGGAGATGACCAGCCATTACCAGGAGAAATTCACCATCCCTGAGCTTTATTTTCCGCTATTCAAGTACAACAACCACCTCAATCTCATCAAGGAAGGCCTGCTCTGTTACTTCCATACCGGCTACCGCAGCAGTAACAATATGTACAAAGGGTTTTCACCCCGGTTGCTTGCATTCGATAACTTTTTCGCGATGCGCATACAGAAAGAAAGCGACTATCTGCGCAACAACATCCAGCCTGAAGTGGATTCCCAGTTTGTAGACTATCTTAAATTCTGCAAAAGCAACGACATTAAGCTCATATTTGTTTACGTGCCGCTGCTGCATGATGCAACAGCATTAACGAGCACAGACTCCAGCGCTGTTACCCGCAAGCTATTGGCTTACGCCAAAGAGTACAATATACCCTTCCTGTCCTATGTCAATGATACCTTGCGCGATCACAAAGAACTCTTTACCGACCATATCCACCTCAACGTCACAGGCGCGCAAATATTCAATGAGCACCTGGCATACGACCTACGGACCATTGTTGCAAACTGACCGCTATTTCAGCCAGTGCATGAAGAAATACACCGCGCCCATCAGGCACAGCAAGGCGCAAATAATGAACAAGATAAATTTCGGCAGGTCTTTACTATCTATTTTCCGCATCTGACTATCAGGGCTTATTTAGCTACTTCCTGTGCCGCCATATTAAATTCTCTCGTGGCGCTCGTCATCGGGCCATCTACAGGCTTACCATCTTTGTCTACCAGGGTCAGCGTCACTTTCGATTTGCCCGTACCCAGGTTCGTGATAAAGTGAGAAGTCCATTGGTCTATAGTAGTCGTCAACTGCTGCGAAGGCTTGTTTTCGTTAGCTATTTCTGCCTTTACCTTGTAACCGGCAGGAGCCAGTTCGCAGTTCCATACATAGAAGTCAAGGAGCAGGTTGGCAGTATCTGTGCCATAATAGTCGCCCTTCGGACGGCTGTAGAATACCATTGGTGTTTTAGGATCATCCAGCTTCTTCAGATTTCCGTTTGCATCTATCTTAAAATGATAAACAACCGCTGCACCCTTGGTCTTTATCGACTCATGATAAGACCTCGACAGGAACGCCATTAAGTAGTGCTCCTGGCCGTCTGCTGGCAGTGTTATGTCGTTCTTTGGTTCGTAAAGGGCCTTGTATGGCTTGTTGTCCAGTATGAAGTGTATATGCTGGCCATCCTTAGAGTTGGCGCACGACTTAGTGCCATTGTCGGCCGTCTGCATTTTTAGCTCGTAATTTTTTACGTCAAACACAAAGGACACCTTTGCAGAGTCCTTACCCACTTTTGTCGCTGTAGCAGCTACACCCAGCGATGCGTCTTTATACTCCGGCGATGGCGTTACCGTAGTTATGGCCACTGCAGCCATCGGCACAGCCTTCACGCTGTCTGTCGCCGTAGTCCCGTTATTGTTCGCAGCATTGTTGCCGCAGGAAGTAGTAAGTGCGCATATTGCCGCTGCCAGTACAAGAGTATGTGTTTT
>Ga0206949_1067_pt1 | contig 12159 bp, 6 predicted proteins | sample Alteio_BWOrgHeat_40_FD_153240 | JGI IMG/M metagenome (GOLD analysis project Ga0206949, IMG submission 153240) | Enriched cells from forest soil in Barre Woods Harvard Forest LTER site, Petersham, Massachusetts, United States -... | ecosystem: Environmental > Terrestrial > Soil > Temperate forest > O...
CACTTACTTCAATGAGTTTTACCACAACAAGCTCCCCTTTCCGCTCACGAATGCCCAAAAAAAAGTTTTAAAAGAAATAAGGCAGGACACACAGCGCGGCGTGCAGATGAACCGCCTGCTGCAAGGCGATGTTGGCAGCGGTAAAACCGTGGTGGCATTAATGAGTATGCTCATCGCCATTGATAACGGTTTTCAAACCTGCATTATGGCGCCGACTGAAATACTGGCTAACCAGCATTATCAAACAATTAAGGAACTGGTTGGGGATGACTTTATCGAGGTGGGCCTTTTAACAGGCTCAACATCTCAAAAAGCCAGGCGAAGCCTGCACGAAAGGCTCGAAAACGGTGACCTTAAAATCCTGATCGGTACACATGCGCTGATAGAAGATAAAGTTCGATACAAAAACCTGGGCTTTGTGGTGATTGATGAACAGCATCGTTTTGGCGTGGAGCAAAGGGCCAAATTGTGGCGTAAGAATATTATCCCGCCGCATGTTTTGGTGATGACGGCCACGCCCATTCCGCGCACCCTGGCGATGACGCTTTATGGCGACCTGGATATTTCAGTGATCGATGAATTGCCGGCAGGCCGAAAGCCGATAAAAACCGTGCACTTTTATGAGAGCCAGCGTCTGCGCATGTTCGGTTTTATGAAGCAAGAGATCGCCAAAGGGCGGCAGGTATACGTGGTGTACCCGCTGATACAGGAAAGTGAAAAGCTCGACCTGAAAAACCTGATGGACGGTACAGAAATAATGGCCCGCGAGTTCCCCCTGCCGCAATACCGCATCAGCATCGTTCATGGCAAACTAAAAGCCGCTGATAAGCAATTTGAGATGAACCGCTTTATAAAGGGCGAAACACAGATCATGGTGGCTACTACGGTAATTGAAGTAGGCGTGAATATACCCAATGCTTCTGTAATGGTAGTTGAAAACGCCGAGCGGTTTGGCTTGTCGCAATTACACCAGCTGCGGGGGCGGGTAGGACGCGGCAGCGATCAATCCTATTGCATACTGATGAGCCATGATAAGCTGAGTCACGATGGCAGGATAAGGCTTAATACGATGGTAAAAACCAATAATGGTTTTGAAATTGCCGAAACGGACCTGCAACTACGCGGCCCGGGCAACCTGGAAGGCACCCAGCAAAGCGGCGTTCTGGATCTTAGGGTGGCCAATATTGTTACCGACCAGGAACTGCTGATCACCGTACGCAATTATGTGCAGCTGATATTTGAAAAGGACCCGCAACTGGCGCAGCCGGAAAACCTGATTTTGAATGAATCGCTGAAAGTGAAAGGCGAAGGGTTGAGCTGGGATAAGATATCTTGATTACAAAGTTGTCATTTCGAGCGATGGCGAGAAATCTTATAAGCCTTGCATTTCAGCTATGCATACGGTAATGTCAAACCTCTAAGAATCTGTTTAAAAAGGACTTCCCCTCATTTTTCATTGCCGTTGACTTCAGTCAACGGTTAAATATCCACCATATATTGGGCTTTAGCCCAAATCGTCCGGCGTACTTGGGCTAAAGCCCGCAGTTATTTGTCATTAGTCCGTCGGCTAAAGCCGACGGCAATGAATATTATTATCTTTAGACAGCTTCTAAGATTTCTCCCGTTGGTCGAAATGACAATTAGATTTTTTTACTCATTTTTGGACATTATTCAATACCCTTAAAACAATGAAGTTCAAACTCGGCTTATTCTCTGTAATACTTTTTCTAAGTATAGCGGCCAATGCCCAGGATTCCCTCATGATCCGTAAAATTTATGACGAGGAACTGGTTAACGGTCAGTGCTACCAAAACCTGCACTATTTGTGCAAAAAAATCGGGCCGCGTTTAAGCGGATCGCCAAATGCGCAAAAAGCTGTGGAGTGGGGTAAAAAACTGATGGAAAGCTATGGTTTTGACCATGTGTTTTTACAGGAAGTAATGGTTCCGCATTGGGTAAGGGGTTCAAGAGAACTCGGAGAAATTATAGACGGTGATAAACGCATGCCGGTGGCCATAGCCGCGCTGGGCATGTCGGTAGCGACGCCCGCAGACGGGCTGACAGCTGATGTTATCGAGGTGCATAGTCTGAAACAATTGGATACCCTGGGCGAAGCCGCCATAAAAGGTAAGATCGTGTTTTTTAACCGACCTTTTGATCCGCGGTTTATCCTTACTTTAAGGGCATATGGCACCGCAGGCGATCAGCGGAATGCCGGGCCGGCAGCGGCGGCAAAATATGGCGCAGTGGGTGTGATCGTTCGGTCGTTAACCGAGAGCATTGATAATTACCCGCATACCGGATCCACCAGGTATGACAAAAATGGCGTCGCAATACCTGCGGCAGCCATCTCGACCATGGCCGCGAACAAGCTAAGCAGCTTGTTGAAACAGAAAGGCGATGCGATAAAATTTTACTTTAAACAAAGCTGCCAAATGCTTCCCGATACGGTTTCATACAACGTGGTGGCTGAACTTACAGGCACAGAAAATCCCAATAAATTTATAACCGTGGGCGGCCATCTCGACTCGTGGGACCTGGCCGAAGGCGCCCATGATGATGGTACCGGCGTGATGCAATCGGTAGAAGCATTGCGAATCCTCAAGGCGATGGGCTACCGGCCTAAAAACACCGTCAGGGCTGTGTTTTTTATGAATGAGGAAAACGGCGACCGGGGCGGCGATAAATACGCAGAGCTGGCTGCACAAAATAAAGAGCAGCATATTGCCGCGATTGAAACCGACCTGGGCGGATTTACGCCGCGCGGATTTACCTTTGACGGGGCATCGCCCGCCACACTCCAAAAACTGAGGGCAAATTGGGGCAGCTTGCTTGAGCCCTATGGATCGGGCGAGTTGATAGCCGGCGGCGGCGGAACTGACATCGGCCCTTTAAAAGAGAAAAGCCCTGGCATTATACTCATCGGTTACCTGCCCGATTCGCAGCGGTATTTTGATGTACACCATTCGCCGAATGATGTTTTTGAGAACGTGAACAAGCGCGAGATGGAATTGGGTGCAGCATCGATGGCAGCGTTGATCTATCTCATCGACCAGCATGGCATTGATTAGGATATTGTGTACCGGCGGTAAATTTTGAAAGAAATGGACAATTGCGCTTATTCACAACCGTACAAGTTGTATTTTTGCGCCATCACTCAAACCATAATCAGTGTTAGCAGAAGGCGATAGTCAACCTATCAAAACAGATCCGTTCGCGGCCCTGCGATACAAAGATTTCAGGTCGTACCTTGGCATGAGATTTTTCTTCACCTTTGCGTACCAGGCCCAGGCGGTTATCATCAGCTTTTATATTTACAGCCTGACGCACAACAAATTTGATTTGGCTTTAATTGGCCTGTTTGAAGCCATTCCGGCTGTTGGCATCGCGCTCTATGGTGGTTATGTGGCAGACAAGTCCGAAAAAAGAAAGATGCTGCTCGCCATATCCGGGCTGGTAATCTTTGCATCTACGGTGATGTTTTTGGCGACAATGCAAAGTATGAGCCCGTATTTGCACAAAAGCTGGATCATCCCTACACTGTTTTTAATGATATTTTTGAATGGCGTGGCCCGGGCATTTTACGGTCCGGCCACGTTTACCATTTATGCACACAGCATTCCTAAAGAGCTTTACCCCAACGGCAGCACCTGGAGCAGTTCAAGCTGGCAGACAGCTGCCATCCTCGGACCGGCCGCCGGTGGTTTGATCTATGGGTTTTATGGCATTTCTGTCGCATTTATCGTCATTATTGTTTTTCTGCTGATTTCAATTGGTATTATTTACTTCTTAAAGCCATATCCGCCGATCTTCATTCCGAGTGAAAATATCTGGAAAAGCCTTAAAGAAGGAATCGACTTCGTTTTCGGGAGCAAAATGTTGGTTTGGGCCATGAGCCTCGACTTGTTTTCGGTTTTTTTTGGCGGGGCTGTTGCAATGCTGCCCGTTTTTGCACATGACATACTTAAAGTAGGTTCCCAGGGGCTGGGCGTTATGCGGGGAATGTCATCACTGGGCGCGGTATTAACTATGCTTGCGATGACACGCTTCTCCCCCATGGGCCGCCCATGGCGAAATTTGCTTATTGCGGTTACCGGCTTTGGGGTATCCATTATTTGTTTCGGCATTTCGCGCAGCTTTTATCTGTCGCTCTTTTTTCTTTTTACCGAAGGAGCCTTTGATAGTATCAGCGTGATCATCCGCGGCACGATTATGCAAATCCTGACACCCGACCATATGCGCGGGCGTGTTTCGGCGGTAAACTCCATGTTTATCGGGTCTTCGAACGAGATAGGCGCTTTTGAATCAGGCACCGCGGCAACACTGATGGGAACTGTCCCCTCTGTTATTTTCGGCGGCAGCATGACGTTGCTCATCGTTACCATCACCTACCTGAAAACGAAAAAGCTAATCCCGCTTTCCTTAAACCAGATACAAACGCCTGAATAGTTGAAGTAAGTTGTAAAGGTTGTAAAGGTTGACTGCCAAAGACTGCATTCGTTACAACTTATTACAACCTTTACAACTAAACCCCAACCAAACCGCAACACAACCTTTGCGGATTTAAATCGTAAAAATGTTATTGAACCAATAAGCGGGAGAATTGACATTTAAAACGTTCCGGAACAAATGACCGGTCCTTTTAATTCCAAAACATCCTTTGCAGCAGGATATTAATGATAAAACCCAGGTTACCGTTGCTTAAATCATTCATCAACACATTGTTTTGCGTTGCTTTGTTGTTTGCCGGCAGCTTATCGGCGCAGGAAAAAAGCGTCAAGTTCTCGTCGTTAAATACAACGGATGGTTTAAGCCAGAATGATGTCAAGAGCATTATAAAAGACCACGAAGGCTATCTTTGGTTTTCGACCGACGATGGTTTGAACCGCTATGATGGGTACCATTTCACGGTTTACCGCCACGATGCAAAAAACATACATTCACTGCCCACCAATAACGTTACCGCACTTTTTGAAGATAAAACCGGTCATTTATGGGTTGGCAGCAGCGGCGGCGGCGTATGTTTATATGATCGGAACTCTGATTCCTTTACCACTTTTTCTGCCAAAAAGAATGACGATAACACGCTATCAAGCGGTGATATAAATACGATCTTCCAGGATGGTAAAAATAATATCTGGGTGGGCACCTATTCGGGATTGAATCTTCTTGATCAAAAGACCGGTACGTTTCACCGCTTTTTCTACACAAAAAACAGGGACGATATTGCAACGCACCATATCTATTGCATCGCGGAAGACGCCGCCGGTAATTTATGGCTCGGCACAGGCGGCGGCCTGGTGCAGTTTAACTACAAAACAGGTTATACACAAACATACCAGCACGGCGGCCAGAATAGTTTAAGCAGCGATCAGATCAATACTTTAATTAAGGACGAAGCCGGTAACCTTTATATCGGAACAGCCGCGACGGGACTTGATTTTTTTGACGTAAAGGCCCGGTCATTCAGGCATTTTGCACATCAGCCAAACAATCCGAATTCACTGGTGAATAACAATGTATTTGCACTGGCGCCAGCCGGCAAAAAACAAATATGGATTGGCACCGAAGATGGCCTGGATCTGTTCGATGAACAAAATTCATCATTCGTTAAATACGCAAACGAGGGAAAAAGCGATAACGACGAAAATAATTCCATCGGATATATCCTTGACAGCGGGGGCATATTGTGGCTGGGTACTTATGAAGCGGGCGTGCGGTTTTATGACCGGAATTTATCGTCATTCGCTCATTTCAGCAAACAAACAGATAATAAGGCGGGGCTAAGTAACAATATTGTCACGTCGTTTGCCGAGGACGGAAAAGGTTTCTGGCTGGGCACTGACGGGGGCGGCCTCAATTACTTCGACCCGGCAAGCAAAACGTTCAGTCATTATCTTCATCAGCCGCAAAACAAAAACTCCGTTAGCGGAAATCATGTTTTACGACTATTGCAAAACAAGCATGACCTGTGGATAGGTTATTATGATACCGGGCTTGACGTGTACAACACAGACACCAAAGCAATTGTGCACTTCGCAAAGGGAGACAGGCCTGATCAAATTAGCGGGACGTCGGTTTTTGGACTTTCGCAGGATAAAGACGGAAATATTTGGGCAGGGATGGATGACGAAGGGATAAATATCATTCGCGACAAAAAAATAGTAAAAAGATACCGGTACGCGCCTTTAGACACATTGAACTGCCTGTCCAATAACGACGTACGGGTTATCTACCGCGACAGGGAAGATAAGATGTGGGTGGGCACTTATGACGGATTAAGTTTATATAACCCCGCCAAAGACAACTTCACCCACTATAAGGGATGGAACAAGGGTTTAACTAACAATGCCGTTATTTCGATCTTTGAAGACAGCAAAAGCAACCTTTGGGTGGGCACACTGGGCGGCGGCTTGAATTTGTATAACAAACGGACGCAGACTTTCGGACCGTATGCGTTTCCGGATGGTGCAAGCTATTCTATCATTAACAGCATCACCGAAGACAATAATGGTTTTGTTTGGGTTGGAACCAACAACGGTTTAGTCAGCTTTAAACCCGGTACGCGCGAATTCAGAAAGTACACGGCCGCGAATAACCTGCAAGGCAACGAGTTTTTCATGGGCGCGTTGTTGAAATCCAAAAGCGGGCAATTGTTTTTTGGCGGACACAACGGTTTCAATATAGTTGAACCGGAAAACCTTGCGGTAAATAAACGTTTGCCTGCCGTTGTGTTTACTGATTTTCAACTATTCAATAAAAAAGTTCAAATCGGTGAAAATTCTGTTTTGAAAAAATCGATCACCGAAACCAAAACGATCGAATTAAAATACAAGCAATCGGTATTTACCATTGAGTATAGCGGCCTGAATTTTACGCTGCCGGGGATGAACTCCTATGCCTACAAGCTGGAAAATTTTGAAAAAGACTGGAATTACGTGGGATCGCAAAGAAAGGCGACTTACACCAACCTTAACCCCGGTACGTATATATTTAAGGTGAAAGCCGCTAATAACGACGGCTTGTGGAACAATACACCTGCTACTTTAAAGATCGTCGTGATCCCCCCGTTTTGGATGACCTGGTGGTTCAGGCTGATTGTATTCTTAGTTGTAGTCGCGGCTATTTATAGTTATTACCGCTACAGGCTTTATGCGATAAAGGCAAAGCAAAAAGTGCTTAAGCAATTGGTTAAAGAGCAAACCGCTGCTGTATTTAAACAGGCAGAGGAATTACAGAACCAATCGGAAGAACTACAGGCTTTGAACGAAGAACTGCAGGCGCAATCGGAAGAGCTGCAATCACAATCGGACTACCTGCAGGAACTAAATGAGGAGCTTACCGGGCAAAAAGAGCAGGAACTGCAGGCGCGTCAGGAAGCTGAAAAAGCCAACCGCGCAAAAAGCGTGTTCCTGGCAACGATGAGCCACGAGATCAGGACACCGATGAACGGCGTTTTGGGGATGACCACACTTTTGCTGGAAACCGGGCTGAGCCAGGAACAACGCGAATATGCAGATATTATCCGCGTTAGCGGCGAGAACCTGTTGAACGTCATCAACGATATTCTTGATTTCTCGAAGATCGAGTCGGGCAATATGGAGCTTGATCACCACGATTTCGATCTGAGGCATTGCGTGGAAGACGTGCTGGATCTTTTTTCGGAAGTTTCGGCAAAAAAACAGTTGGAGCTTTTGTATAAGATCGATCCCAATCTCCCGGTCAGCTTAAAAGGCGATCAGCTCCGGATACGCCAGGTGTTATTAAACCTGGTAAATAATGCCATCAAATTTACCAGCAAGGGGCAGGTATTGATAGAAATTGAACTGCTTGCCAAAACCGGCAGCAATGTTAATATCGGCTTTAAAATAAAAGACACCGGGACCGGCATACCGAAAGATAAGCTTTCGCGCTTGTTTAAGGCCTTTTCGCAGGTGGATACCTCAACCACACGCAGACATGGCGGCACCGGGCTTGGTTTGGTGATTTGCGAGCGCATGGTTGAGTTGATGGGCGGCAATATCTCCATCGAAAGCGAGCAGGGCCTTGGAACCACGGTTATTTTTAACCTGAAAAGTGAAATCAATAAAAAGCTAACCGCGACTGACCCCGGCTGCATGCTTGGTGGCGCCGAAGGAAAACACATACTATTGATAGACCGGAATGAAATTGCGCTCGAAATTTTAGCCAATCAGTTGAAACAACTGAAATTACGCCCGGTTTGCGCGCGCTCGGCAAGTGAAGCCCTGAAACAGTTAACCAGCGGCACTAAATTCAGCCTGGTAATTACCGGAACGCACATCCCCGGAACAGATACGCTGGAATTGAGCCACGCCATCAAAAAGATCGATCCGTCAATCCCGGTTGTTTTGGCTTGCTCTATCATCGAGAAAAGCAAAAATGCCGACCGCTTTGATAAAGTTTTATTGAAGCCGGTAAAACACCAGCAATTATGCAACATGCTGCAATCAGAATTGACGCACAGGCCGGTTGTTATAGCAGAGCATGTGCCGGTATCGCTTTTGAACGAAGATTTTGCGCGCAATTTTCCGATGAATATCCTGATCGCCGAAGATAACCTGATCAACCAAAAACTGATCACCAAGATCATCACCCGGCTGGGTTATCAACCGCAAGTAGTAATCAACGGCGCACAGGTATTGGAAATTATCAAGAAAGAAACTTTCGACATTATCTTAATGGATGTGCAGATGCCCGAACTCGACGGGCTCGAAACTACCCGCATCATCCGTAAAACCGAAACCCGACAGCCTTATATCATTGCCATGACGGCCAGCGCTATGGCCGAAGACCGCGCAGCGTGCGTCGAAGCAGGAATGAACAGCTTTGTCTCGAAACCGATTAGCATACAGGACCTGGTTTCCGCTTTGGAAAGATCTTTTTCAGATAAGGAGATTGGTCACCTGTCGGAGTGATCTGCAAATCCGACACTATCAATTCTTCCCCTCAAACTCCCCGCTGACACTTTCGGTCAAATCATAAAGCAACCATTGCTTTTTGGCTATCGCGCCAGCTTTTTTATGCAGCAGGCGGATAAAATCATCCACGCCGACCGGTTCGTTGCCATTTGCGTGGATCAATACAATACTGCCGGCTTGTGTTTTTTGCCCTTTGGCCAGCCATGCATCGGAACCGATGGGGATGAGCCCGAAATCGGTTATCCTGTAAACCAGTTGCTGATCGGATACCAACCCGGGGAACCTGAAAAACACGGAGGGCAGCAATCCGTTTTTCAGCATTGCCTTTTCGGTTTCCAGCACTTCGTAATTAATATCGGTACCGGGCTCAAGCAGAAAATTTTGCTTAAGCGGCGCTGTCGGGCTAACCCGGTGGTTGTAGGAATGATTGATCCAGGTGATGCGGATATCATTATTGGCCTGCTGCTGTTTTAACCATTCCAGGTCGGCGGGGTGCTGCCGCATCCATACGCCGGTAACAGACAGTGCTATGGGGGCAGGCCGCTCCACTTGCTGAAATTCGTTAAAAATTTCGGTAAATATCCTTCGGTCGAGCGGGCGGTGCGAAGGACACAGATCGGCAGTAAGGCTGATGCCGGTCAGCTTTGGCATACCGGCTTCAATACCGGCATCCTGTATACTGACTGATCGTTTTTCGGCTTTTGCAATGGCCCGCATGTAGGGTGTCTTCTTAAAAAAAGTACGGGCTTCGTCCCAGGTCAAAGGTCTGATCTTATAAAAACCTTGTTCATCTACTTTTGTCTGCAGCGTTTGCGGATCGACCAGTAAGTAGTAGTCTTTGTCTTCATTCACAAACGAACGGAGGATCAGCCAGTCCTGCGGGTAATGGCTGGCCCAACCGTAGTAAACTTTATAGTCGGTAATTTTAAGGTAGCTGGCCTGTGCACTCGCAAGGTTTTTAAGGCCAATTATAAGTGCAGAGAATAAAAGTATCGTTTTAAAATATTTAGCTTTCACTTTGTTTGGTATGCCAGTTTTTGCCGGTTAAAATTGCAATAATAACCAATAATAAGGACGAAAAGGTTTTTGAATAAATAACATCAACTTTTATCATTTTGCATCATTAGTAATAATTAAATGATAAGCTAACTTTGACCCGTTAAAAATCCGAAATCGAATCCCGATAACTATCGGGACCAAAATCCGAAATAAAATGACCCGTCTCTCCGTAAACATCAATAAAATAGCTACTCTGCGCAACTCGCGCGGGGGCAATAACCCTGACCTGGTGCAAGTCGCCAAAGATTGCGAACGCTTTGGCGCACAAGGCATCACCGTACACCCGCGGCCCGATGAAAGGCATATTCGCTACCAGGATGTGTTCGACCTGAAAAAAATCGTGACCACGGAATTCAATATCGAGGGCAATTGCCAGGAGCAAAAATTCATCGACCTGGTGCTGGCCAATAAACCCGAGCAGGTAACGCTGGTGCCGGATGTTTTAGGTCAGCTCACATCGAACCATGGCTGGGATACCATAAAAAACCAGGGCTATCTGAAGGAAATGATCGCCATATTTAAACAAGCCGGCATACGCGTTTCTATTTTTGTGGACCCGGTTACCGAAATGGTGGAAGGCGCGGCAACTACCGGCACCGACCGCATTGAGCTTTACACCGAGGCTTATGGGCACCATTATCATCAAAACAAAGAAGCTGCTATTGCCCCCTATATCAGCGCAGCTAAAAAAGCCCATGAGTGCGGTTTGGGTATAAATGCCGGGCACGATCTTGATTTGCACAACCTGAAATACTTTGCCCAAAATATCCCGCATCTGGATGAGGTGAGCATAGGGCATGCGCTGATCAGCGATGCATTGTATTATGGGTTGGAGAATACGATTCAGCTATATTTGCGTCAGCTTGTTTTGTGATTTCACCGATTTTTTACCTGTGTCACCAAACTTACATTTTGGTGAATTTTGTGATTTCACCGATTGTTAGCTGCAAAACTACCGAATAATGGTTAAGCTGCCGGATAAGAGGCTGCAATTGCTGTGCAGGTCGATGATATAGTAATATACCCCCTCGGGCAGTTTTTTGCCGTCAAAAGTTCCGTCGAACGGCGTTGCATATCCCTTTGAATCGAATATCCGCTGGCCGTTGCGGGTAAACACCTGCACCTCTGCGGTGGTGTAATTGGCTATCCCGTTTATCACCCAAAAATCATTAATACCATCGCCGTTTGGGGTAAAGGTGTTGGTAATGTTTAGAGCGGACAAGCCGACCGTTACCCTTACTTCGGTACGCGGACTTTCGCAGGTTCCGTTCAACTGGCTAAAGTATAAACGGGTATTACCGGTTACATTAACGATAAATATCCCACCCTTTTGCTGTTCTGTGGGCTGGGTATCTGTCAAATTGGTATACAGGTTATAAATGGTGGATGAAGAGGCGTTGTTAACCTTGATAACAGCGCTGCCGTTACTGCACAATGCCACATCTGAGACCGACGGCCCCGCGATATCTTCTGATTCGTTTGTGAGCTGGTACGTTAATTTGACATTGCCGCAGCGCGCATCAGTCACGCTTAAGGTATAGATGCCCGCGGCCAGGTTAGTTATTGATGCACTTGTGCCAATCACCGTGTTGCTTGCGTCGTACCAGGTGTAGGCGTAGGGCGGCGCGCCGCCCGCAATCGTAACCCCGCTGATGCTTCCGGTCCCAAGCGTACATTCATCATTCACCGTGGCGCCGTTATTGGTGACCGCAAATTGAGGTAATTGATCGATGGTATAAGTATTATAATAATTTTCGCAGCCATTTTGGTCGGTCAAATACAATTGATAAGTACCTGCGGCAACGTTCGTCAGTGCGGCATTAGGGCCGGCATCCTGCCCGCTTGCATTTACCCATCGTACCGATTTAACCAGCGCATCAACCGCAACCGTTACCGAACCATCCGCACTTTGAAAACATGCGGGCACGCTGGTCGCCGCATAAACAGGGAATTTGGTTGGCGGCAGCTGCCCAACGGTATAAGGTTTACTGGTGGCTGTGCAGCCAAAGGTATTGGATGCCGTGAGGGTGTAGGTTCCGGGCGCAACATTTTGAAGATCGGCAGCTGTACCCACTACTTTGTTATTTGCATCCAGCCATTGGTATTGCGTAGCCCCGCTCACCGCTATGCCGGTTACCGATCCGTTGTTATTATTACAACT
>Ga0206949_1325_pt1 | contig 12053 bp, 13 predicted proteins | sample Alteio_BWOrgHeat_40_FD_153240 | JGI IMG/M metagenome (GOLD analysis project Ga0206949, IMG submission 153240) | Enriched cells from forest soil in Barre Woods Harvard Forest LTER site, Petersham, Massachusetts, United States -... | ecosystem: Environmental > Terrestrial > Soil > Temperate forest >...
TTTGTATCGTCGTGAAAAAAGTTTACACTTAAAAAGTGTAAATTATGAAAATGACAAAATTGTCCAAAGGACAGGCACCTTGGTTAGCCATTCCCCAAAATATAATGCCTCATACCACATTATTCATTTTTTTATTCAAAAATAGTTGGTAATTTGTCCTCTAAATATAAATATTATGAAAAAAATCAGTCATAAAATAGCTGCAATGGCCCTTGGCCTTGCGCTGTTTTCTACCGCACATGCACAAGACGCGAAACAACTGAAACGCGAACGCATACAAGCAGGTTATATGCTTTCCTTTGGCCGCGCACCATCTGAGAGCGAGATCACCTACTGGCAGGGACAGGCCAGCATGAAAAACGTAAATGACATGATAGCGGCCAACAAAGCCTACATAGGCAAGGACGCCGGTACGAAGAAAAGCACTATTATAAAAGCATATAACGATGCTATGGGCCGAAACCCTACAGCTGCGGAAATCACTTACTGGTCGAACGGCAACCACATATATACAGAACTGATGGCCGACCATGTGCAGTGGCTGAAAGGTAACCCGGCAGAATATGTGAACGTGATCAAACGCTCGTACCAGTATGAACTGGGCCGGCAGCCGTCGGCCCCGGAAGTAAATTACTGGAAAGGCCAGCCGGTGCATTCTTACCTGATGCTGCTGGGCTGCCATGAAGCATGGAAAAAAAGCAATGGCGCTACGGCACAAAAAACATCGGGCAGCACGGTCATTTCATCCGGCACCACCCCTATTGTTGTTACGGTACCCGTTTCTATGCAAATAGCTGCAGAAGCAAATGCAGCAGCTGGCATAATAAATACGAACGGCAGCAATATAGTGGCGCAGGGCGGTGGTAACATTGTAGCGCAAGGTGGTGGTAATATAGTAGCGGCAGGCGGTGGCAACATAGTGGCGCAGGGCGGTGGTAACTAAACCAAATATAATTTTATAACAAAGGGCCGTGCATTGCGCGGCCCTTGTTGTATGCCGCCGGCAGGTGAAGGGTATCATCTTTTTTACCTATTGCCTTATTAGCATTTTGCCTATTTACGCTATTAGTCCAATGACTTACCTTTGCATACTTAACAGAGCAGACATGAACACAGAAACACAACTGCGGAAATTACTCGATGAACGTATTTTGATCATTGATGGCGCCATGGGCACCATGGTGCAGCGCTATAAACTGGAGGAAGCAGACTATCGCGGCACTCGTTTTAAAGATTGGCATACCGATGTGAAGGGAAATAATGACCTGCTGTGCCTCACGCAGCCGCATATTATAAAAGAGATCCACAAACAATACCTGCAGGCCGGCGCTAATATACTGGAGACCAATACATTCAACTCCCAGGTCATATCACTGGCAGATTATGATATGCAGTCACTGGCCTATGAGCTCAATGTGGCAGCGGCCAAACTGGCAAAGGAAGCCATCACCGAATTTCTGGCAGAAAGTAAGCCAGCCGATACCAACCGTTTTGTTGCGGGTGCTATAGGCCCTATGAACAAAACATTGACCCTCTCGCCCGATGTGAACAATCCCGGTTTCCGTTCTGTCACTTTCGATGAAGTAGCAGATGCCTACTACGAGCAGATCAAAGGACTTGTAGACGGCGGTGTAGACATACTGCTGGTAGAGACCATCTTTGATACACTCAATGCAAAGGCGGCTATCTACGCCATTAACAAATATTTCCGCGATACTAAGAATCCGCAGCTACCGGTAATGATCTCCGGTACCATCACAGACGCATCAGGCCGCACGCTCAGCGGGCAGACACTCGAAGCGTTTTATATATCTGTGATGCATGCCAACCCGGTAAGTATAGGGCTCAACTGCGCACTGGGCGCAGAGCAGATGAGGCCGCACGTAGAGGAGCTGGCGAATATAGCTGCATGTTACGTAAGCGCATATCCTAACGCAGGCCTTCCTAATGCTATGGGTGAGTATGACGAAAGCCCTGAGCATACCGCATCGGTCATTTCGGAGTGGGCAAAAGAGGGTTGGGTGAACCTGGTAGGCGGCTGTTGCGGTACCACACCAGACCACATTGCTGCTATAGCTAAGTCCATGAAAAACTTTGCGCCACGGCAGTTACCCGAGTTGATGACGGCATAATAATTCGCCCAGAGAAAGAATATGCTCCGGCAGTTAATATTCTGTGTTAATGTATTGATTAAGGGTTGTAATTGAACTTAAAACCGATGCCGTGAATCGTCTGTAGTTTGGCGGCAGTCTGCGATTTCAGGTACTTCCTTACCTTGGTGATGAACACATCCATGCTGCGGCCCAGGAAGTAATCGTCCTTGCCCCATACGTTCATCAGAATCTCATCGCGCTTCAGCACACGGTTGGCGTTAAGGCACAGATAGCGTACCAGGTCAGCTTCGCGCTGGGTAAGTTGATGTTCTACTTTGTCGCTTTTAAGTACCAGGTTGGTATAGTCAAAATCAAGGTCGCCTATCTTGAAGTGTACAGGTCCTGTATCGTCTTTCTTCTTGCTGCGCTTAAGGAACACCTGTATCCTCATTTGCAGTTCCTGTAGATTGTATGGCTTGGTAATGTAGTCGTCTGCGCCACTTTCAAAGCCAGCTATCTTGTCATTGTCCAGGCTCTTGGAAGAGATAAGTATAATGGGAATGTTTTCGTTCTTTTTGCGGATGCTGTTCGCAAGTTCCATGCCGTCTTTCTTACCGGGCAGCATAATATCAAGCAGGCAGACGTCGTAAATATTTTTCATGAACTGATGCCACGCAAGGTCGCCATCTGTACAATGCGTTACATCATAATCCTGTTTCAGCAAAAAATCCTTTACCACATACCCCAGTACAGGATCATCTTCTACTAATAGTATTTTCACCTTGGGTTGAGACATAAGTGTTGTAACAGTTAACTTTTTCTACCGCTAATATAATACTTCTAATTGTCAATGGTTAAAGTAAAAGTAAAAATTAATTATAGTTCAGGTTAAATTTATTTTATCCTTTCGGGATTCATAGCGATAAATGAAGCCCAGTTATTGGTTTCTTTTTTTGTGCGGATCTTTGGTATGTTATCTTTTTTTAATGCAGCAGTTCTGCCCTGGTAATGGTGACAGAGGGCCACTGCCACTGCGTCAGTAGCATCCATGAAACGCACGTCTTCCGTGATGTTCAGGGTATGGGTCAGCATTTTCAGCACCTGTTCCTTAGTGGCGTTTCCACGGCCGGTAATAGACTGCTTTATTTTCCGCGGCGCGTACTCTTCGGCATGGAGGCCGCTCATCATTGCCGCCGCGATTGCCACGCCCTGGGCCCGTCCCAGCTTTAGCATACTCTGCACATTCTTCCCGAAGAATGGGGCTTCGATAGCTACGGCCTGGGGCTGGTGTAGCTTTATCAGGCTCTCCATTTTTTTAAAGATGAGGTGCAGCCGTTCTGCATGGTCTTTATGTTTAGACAATTGCAGCACACCCATTTCTATCAGTGATACGTTACTTTTGTTTACGGAGATCACACCGTAACCCATTACTAAGGTTCCGGGGTCAATTCCAAGAATGATCTGGTCGTCTTTCAAATAGTATGAATTGGCTGTGATGAACAAAGCTACCAAAATATGGCTGAACTACCTTGCAGGCGGAGCTATTTCCTTGTTCCTGCTGTGGAGTATATATGGCCAGGTCACTAAGCAGCTTGCCGGTATTGATGCCGGTATCTGGAAGCAGACCGGGCCGAATATTTATTTGTATTTGTGCATCGCCCTCATGTTCATCAACACTTCGCTGGAAGGGCGCAAATGGTACCTGCTGGTCAGTTCTGTAGAGCCGGTAAGCTATTTCAGGGCATTCGCCAGCTACCTTGCAGGTATTGCTTTCTCTATAGTTACCCCCAACCGTATTGGTGAGTATCCGGGGCGTATACTGTACCTCGGCAGCAGTAATACGTTCAGGTACATCAATGTGTCTGTGCTGGGGGTTATGGCGCAGTTGTCTACAGTATACATTTTCGGCCTGGGCGGACTCATTTATTACAATATCGCCTTTCCCGCTTCCGTGGCAAAGCTGGTATTGGCCGCCTGCCTGTTGGCAAGTATCGTGGCTGTTGTCATTTACTGGCGTTTTGAGTCCTGGCTGCCATTATTTGAGCGCATCAAGCTTTTAAGGAGGTTTGCCATTTACGGGAAATTGTTAAATCGCATCACCATGCGTACCCAGATGACGGTGTTGGGTATATCCATTTTACGGTATGCAATATTTACGGCACAATATTTGTTTTTACTAAAGTGGATGAATGTAGATGTGCCATTTGCAGACGGCTATTGCCTGGCTGCATTATTTTTCTGGATCATGGCGGTGATACCGTCTATAACGCTTACAGAGCTTGGTATCAGGGGGGAAGTGAGCATTTTTCTTTTTCAGCATTTTTCATCAAATACTGTAGGAATGCTTGCAGCCACAGCCGGTGTGTGGCTGCTCAACCTCATCATTCCATCGGTATTTGGCAGTATTTTAATAATGAGAATGAGGCTTTTGAGATAGTTTTTATGACCAATAAAGTGCCTGGTAAAATGATTAACATAAAAATAATAATTGTCTGCTGCTTCCTGGTCTTATCGGGCTACCCGGTGCTGGCGCAAAGTGATGTTTGCCAGGCCAGGAATACCAGTTTCAAGGATAATGAGCAATTGACTTTCCGGATATTTTACAATGTCGGTTTTGTATGGATCAATGCCGGGAATGTTAATTTCAAGATAAAAGGGGAGGAGGTAAATGGTCGTAAGGTATATCATGTAAAAGGTGTTGGAAAGACAGCCAAATCGTATGTGTTTTATAAAGTGAATGACATCTACGAAACCTATATCGATAAGGAAACCATGCTGCCGCTACGGTTTGTAAGAAATGTGAATGAAGGTGGGTTTAAGATAAACCAGGATGTGGCGTTCAATAGTAAAAAACGGGAAGCCACATCAGACAAGAAAGTTTATGACATACCTAAGTGTACCCAGGATGTGCTATCGGCAATTTACTACGCCCGCAATATTAATTACAACGATTATAAACCGGGCGATAAAATACCTTTCAATATGTTCCTGGATGATAAGGTCTACTCGCTTTATATCAAGTATATAGGAAAGGAAGAGATAACTACAAAGATGGGCAGGTTCAAAGCAATTAAGATCGCGCCACTGCTCATTGAAGGCACTATATTCAAAGGGGGAGATAAAATGACAGTATGGGTGAGTGACGATGAAAATCACTTGCCATTGCGTGTAGATAGCCCCATACTGGTAGGCAGTATAAAAGCCGACCTGCTCGGCTATGACAACCTTCGCAACAGCTTTGCGTCAATGATCAGCAAAGAGTAGTCAGATTTGCCACCCGTTTAGAAGAGACGTTTATTTTTCTTGATGGATGCAATGTATTCAGTCAGGTCAGGAGCAGGTTTCAGCCACAACAGCAACGCTGTTCCGGACCTGTAGTGCGGTCTGGTGATTTTCGAAAGCAGTAGTTGTAATCGAGGATTTGGTTCTGCGCTCATTCCAAGGTCGGTTTGCTCCACAATGCGCAAGCGTCCCGTTCAAAACAAAAGCGGAGCAACTCGCTCTCCGCTCTGTTGCTCCGCTCTCATTTTATGTCGGGAAGACAGGATTCGAACCTGCGACCACATGACCCCCAGCCATGTACGCTACCGGGCTGCGCTACTTCCCGAAACTGTTACGTTTCGTCTTATCAAAGGGGGATGCAAATGTAATTCAAAAATCCTTTTTCAACAATACTTACGAATGATGCGACAGTAGTTTCAGAAACTCTGACCGGGTCTCGTTTTTCAGGAACTGGCCGCTGAATGCTGATGTAGTGGTGACGCTGTTCTGCTTCTGCACGCCACGCATCATCATACACAGGTGCTGCGCTTCTATTACCACACCTACACCCAGTGGCTGCAGGGTCTCCTGTATCACATCCAGTATCTGGTGGGTCATACGTTCCTGTACCTGCAGGCGGCGGGCAAAACACTCTACCACATGCGCCATCTTGCTGAGGCCGGTTATCCAGCCGTTGGGTATGTAGGCTATGTGCGCCTTGCCAAAGAAGGGCAGCATATGGTGCTCGCACATAGAGTACAGCTCTATATCCTTTACGATCACCATCTCGCTATACGACTCGTGAAACTTGGCCGAAAGCAGTAGCTCTGCGGCATTCATGCTGTACCCCTGTGTCATGAACTGCATGGCCTTGGCCACGCGCTCCGGGGTCTTCAGCAGACCTTCCCGCTCCGGGTCTTCGCCTATAGAAGAGATCACCGTATGATAGGCGCTCTTCAGTTGATCGGTCGTATCCTGGTCGTAAGTTTCTTTTTTGTGGTAAGCCAAAATATCGTGTTTTAGTTGTGCCTGCTGTTACCCGAAATACTCCACGTATATCTTTGGTGTTTCTACCAGCTTCACACAGTGCAGTTGCACCCCGTCTTTCTCAATATGTGGTTTCAGTTCATTCCATATACCCATCGCAAAATTCTCTGCGCTGGTAAATTTACCTTTCATAAAATCCACGTCCAGGTTCAGGTTGCGGTGATCCACTTTTTCTACTATCACGTCCTTTATCAGTTCGCTCAGTTTCTTGGCATTGTATATGAATCCCGTTTCGGCATTAGGCTCACCCTTTATGGTCACGTGCAGTTCATAGTTATGGCCATGCCAGTTCTCATTGGCGCACTTTCCAAACGCTTCCTTATTCGCTTCATCACTCCAATTCGGATTTACTAATTTATGTGCGGCATTAAAATGCTCTACACGTGTCAGATGCACCATTTATTTAATTTAAAGTGCAAAATTAACGTTACTGGACGGTTTTCACAAAAAAAGCCCTTATTTGCGTTATGAACTTACTGGTAGTTGCCGCTACACAGGCGGAAATAGGGCCTTTCATTGCTCATATAGGCAATAACGCCTATCCTTCGATGCGCTTAAATGTGCTGATCACAGGCGTAGGTATGCTGGCCACATCCTATGCGCTCACGAAACATTTGCATGGTCGCCGCTACGACCTGGTGCTGCAGGTAGGTGTGGCAGGCAGCTATGATACCGCCATCGGTTTAGGAGAAGTGGTGTTCGTCGCATCCGACCGCTATGGTGACCTCGGTGCAGAAGACCATGACGACTACATCGACATTTTCGATATGGGGCTGATTGATAAAAATGTGTCGCCGCATAATGATGGCAAACTCTTGTCGGCCATGTCGCCGGTTATACACCTGCCGCAGGTAAGCGGCCTTACGGTAAATACAGTGAGCGGCAACGCAGACACGATAAAAAAGAGAATAACCAGGTACAACTGCCAGGTGGAAAGTATGGAAGGCGCCGCATTTCATTATGTGTGCCTGCGTGAGGGCATTGCATTTGCACAGGTACGCAGCATATCTAATTATGTGACGCCACGTGATAAAAGCCAGTGGAAAATGAAAGAGGCTATCATCAGCCTCAACAATTGGCTTATAGATTTTATAGCTAAGCAGTAAGTGCCAAACCCGCTACCTTTGCGCAAATTCTAAGCATGAAACTCACGCTCGGCTTCAGTCCTTGTCCTAATGATACTTTTATATTCGATGCTATGGTTAATGGCGCCATAGACACCAAGGGTATTACGTTCGACTATGTGATGGAAGATGTAGAGACGCTGAATATTTGGGCAGAGCAGGGCAAGCTGGACATCACCAAACTCAGCTACAATACATTCATACACACCGCCAGCCAATACGCGCTGCTGCATAGCGGCAGTGCGCTGGGCGTGGGCGTAGGCCCATTGCTTATTGCAAAGCAGCCCCTTGACCTGGCCAACATAGCAGACTTTAAGATAGCCATACCGGGAGTAAAGACCACTGCCAACCTGCTGCTGTCTCTTGCGTTTCCGCAGGCGAAGAACAAGACTGAAGTAGTATTCTCTGATATTGAGGCGCGGGTACTGACTGGAGAATTTGATGCAGGACTGGTGATACACGAAAGCCGCTTCACCTATGCAAAAAGAGGGCTGCACAAACTCATAGACATGGGCGACTGGTGGGAGCAAACCACTCATGCTGCTATACCCCTGGGTGGCATAGTTATTCAGCGTAGCCTCGGCGCAGAGATAGCCGCCACAGTCGACAGCATCATTAAAGAGAGCCTTGCCTGGTCATGGGCGCGTTACCCGCAGTTAACCTCCTTCGTTACAGACAATGCGCAGGAAATGGAAGAGGACGTTATGCGCAAACACATACAGCTCTATGTAAATGATTACACCACCGACCTGGGCGAAACAGGAAGGAAAGCGATAACCACTCTTTTTGAAAAAGCAAAACAAGGCGGCCTGCTCAAAGAAAATATGCCAGAGTCTATCTTTTATTAATCAGTCATTTATGAGATTATATAAGAGCCTTTTACTTTTAATTCTGTTGTATTCTCAAAATATATTTGGACAAAATTTCTCTATTAAATACTTTATAATCGACACCGTTGTATTTGAAAAAGATGTTGATAAAAATGAATTGAATTTTACAGATTTTTTTCAGGATTTATTGTGTAGTGGTAATAGTGGTAAAGTCATCATAGATACTAACATTCTGAGAGAAGACAATACTCGCCTGCTATCGAAAATAACTTACATAAAAGGTGATTCATTAAAAATTGGAATACTGATTGATGATAAACGAAGTGTTGTCTGGTTAAATCATCTTGAAAGATTAAAAGACACTGTTCACATAAAAAAATGGACTCTATTTCATAATCAATTGCAGGATTCAATTAAAAGTTGGATCGGTTTCTATCATTATATTGATGATAGTATCATAGGTGTATACAAACAAAAAAGCAAGCAATATGTGACCAATAAAAATTATGAAGACGAACACCCGAATGTCTCTTTCATTTTAAACAATGCAAAATACAGCGTACCGCTGAATATAAACGTAGACGAATTAGTATCTTGGTCTCACGGCTATACCACAAAGAATGGCGAGAAAAAACGTTATAAAAAAGAACTAGCTGGGAAAAAGAATATCAGATATAATAAGTTTGCAGCTTCAGTAGCAAAAAAGCGAAAAATTTACGTTGGTATACTTGATTTGTAACATCCAGCCGGAAATACTCTTTACCGTTCCACCCAGGCTTCATTATCCTTCAGCAACTGTATCAGTTCGCTTACCGCAATATCACTAGGTACGTTGCGCTTCATCACATCCTTTCCTTTGTAGAGGGTTATCTTTCCGGGGCCGCTGCCTACGTAGCCGAAATCCGCATCGGCCATCTCGCCGGGGCCATTCACTATACAGCCCATGATGGCTATTTTCACGCCTTTCAGATGATATGTTGCCGCCCGTATCTTAGCCGTTGTTTCCTGTAGGTCAAACAGCGTACGCCCGCAACTGGGGCAACTTATATACTCCGTCTTGCTGATGCGGGTACGTGTGGCCTGCAGAATGTAGAACGCGGTATTGTTCAGGAACTGCCCATTGCTTTTCACTTCCAGGTAGGTGCGCCCGCTTACTTTTTTGTTCTCAATATCTTTTGTGTCGCCCAGCAGCATCAGCCCATCGCCCATGCCGTCTATGAGCAGCCCCCCGGTATCTACAGAAAAATTTATCAGTTGCTTATCTACAGTATTCGCCAGTGTCTCTACCTTTATTATTACCGGACATTTTATATCCTGCCGCATCAGCTCCGCAATAAAATTCCGTATAGGCACCATGCTATGCTTACTAACCGCTGATATCACCAGCACTGCCCCGTGGTCACTTTTCAGCTTTTCAAAAAGCGGCGCAAAATCTTCTTCGCTGTCTACAGTTACAGCTACAAAATGGAGTATGGTTGCGTTATCCCAATATTTTAGGTAGTTAACCGCTCTAAGGTAAGGATGACATTTCTTTTTGTCGGGTGAAGCCTGCCATGCTTTATAATTACTGATCACCTGCAACGTGCCGGGTAATGCAAAATCGGGGAGTATTTTACCGGTATATATAAAGTCAGCAGCCGCATCGCTGATGTTCCATTTATCATCAGTGGCGTTATACCTATAGCCTATCGCCTCCAGGTCTGTTGGTTTGATCTTATCAGTAGCGGCGTAATAAGCAACTACTACAGGCACATGGTGTCCGCCAATATTCCCCACAGCTATTGTCTCACGACGTTTGTAAGAGAAAGGATCGTAGGGCAGTTTGTCGGCGCTTGCAAAGACTGGGGGTTGTGTTGCCTGCTTGCCCCGTACCGTGATCTGCTCCACTATATCACGGCATACCGGTATTTCAAATTCAGGGTCTTCCGTCAGCGACACCCGTATGGTATCGCCTATACCGTCTTCCAGCAAAGTTCCTATCCCTATCGCACTCTTTATTCGCCCGTCCTCTCCGTCTCCTGCCTCTGTTACACCCAGGTGCAGCGGGTAGCACTCTCCAAACTCCTCATCCATCTTTTGTATCAGCAGCCTGTATGCCTGCACCATCACCAGCGGGTTGCTCGATTTCATGCTTAGCACTATCTGGTGATAACTCTCATCACGGGCAATGCGCAGAAATTCCATAGCACTCTCTACCATGCCAATGGGCGTATCGCCATACCGGCTCATAATGCGGTCGCTCAGCGATCCGTGGTTAGTGCCTATGCGCATAGCCGTGCCATACTCCCGGCATATCTTCACCAGCGGCGTGAACCGCTCCCTGATGCGTACTACTTCTGCGGCATATTCAGCGTCGGTATAATCAATAAAGTCAAACTTCTTTTTGTCTACATAGTTGCCGGGATTCACGCGCACCTTTTCCACTATCCTTGCGGCTATCTCTGCGGCATTGGGTGTAAAATGTATGTCGGCTATAATAGGGGTATCATATCCGCGGGCACGCAGTTCCTTCTTTATGTTCAACAGATTTTCCGCTTCGTTTTTGCTCGGCGCGGTAATGCGTATCAGTTCTGCGCCTGCTTCTATGCAGCGTATACTTTGTGCCACCGTGGCCTCCGTATCCATTGTATCGGTAGTGGTCATGGTTTGTATGCGTATCGGGTGGCCGTTGCCCAGCAGCAACCCGCCTATCTTCACTTCTCGCGTCAGTAATCTTTTATATTCCGTCAGCGATGCGCAATACTGCATCATAAGATTCAATTTTAATGGTCATGGTGGATCACTGTGCTACAACTACTTCTCAGACTTGTCGCGTTTCTCCGGCTTCTCAGCAATTTCCTTTACTTCGTATTTGTAGTTATACACCTTATCGTCCTTACCGAATATCCTTACTATATATACCCCGGGGTCCATATCCTCTATGTTCACTTTGCAGGTATTCTTCTTGCACTTCATATCCATCTCCGTTTCCTTGCCGTTCAGGTCTATCATCAGGCAACTGCTGATGCCCGGCAGCGATACGGTAAAATATTTCCCGTTAGCAGAAGTGATCAGGGCAATCGTGGTGTTTTCAGCCAGCATCATATTGGCCACTGATTCCTCATAGCGGCCCACCTTGCTCATCACTCGTCCTGATGAGTCGTCCTGCCACACTATATGTATGTGTCCGCCGCCCAGTACCACATCGGCATTAGACAACGCCCCACCTCTCGCAATGGTATCGTATGTTACCGGTATGCCCTTTGTAATGTCGTTGGTGAACGCCATGCATATCTGTGTGGTGCTGCCTACAGACTGCTCCCAGGCTATGGCTACTGCATTCCCCGAATTTGCAATGCGTGGAAAATTCTGGCCCACCAGGCCCGTAAAGTTTCCCGTGATAGGCCGTGACTCTGACGACATACCAAATAACGATGTTTTGCTCAGGTAGATCAGCGAACTATCGCCGCCACTCATAAACACAGCATAAATAGTATCACTGATAATAATGCCGTGCGGCGCATTGGGCAGGCAGGTACTTGTCGACCAATTGGTCTGGTCTACCTGTATACCCTTGGTGAAAGACCCAGCACCGTTTGCCGATATGCCCGCCCATATATTGCGCACTCCTTTCAGATTATCGCGATACAAGCACACCGTAGCATTGGCGGATTCTATTACAGTTGCCGGGCAGCAATCAGATACTTTGCCACCTGAGT
>Ga0206949_1329_pt1 | contig 11910 bp, 7 predicted proteins | sample Alteio_BWOrgHeat_40_FD_153240 | JGI IMG/M metagenome (GOLD analysis project Ga0206949, IMG submission 153240) | Enriched cells from forest soil in Barre Woods Harvard Forest LTER site, Petersham, Massachusetts, United States -... | ecosystem: Environmental > Terrestrial > Soil > Temperate forest > O...
GACACATTCGGCCCCGTCCCTTCCCAGTTTTTTCGGAAAGTGTGGGCAGGCGATTTGAAGATCGATAATAGGTTTGACTGGAGAATACACAGAAATTTTCAATTAATGAGAGAGACTATAGATTTTTTCCGGGAAAAACCCCGTGTAGTATCGTCAGCTTTGTAGGTAGGTGGATGTTTTATGGCAAGATCCTCAAGCGATTCCGATACTAAACTCAGAGCCACGGATATTGTCGTTTTGACAGTAATACCTTCTGAACTTGAGGCAGTTTTGCGTGCGCTTAGCATTGATGTCGGGAGGTCGCAGAAACTGAAAAGTGGAACTGTTTATTGGCGAGGTAGCGTCAAATCTGAGCGAGCGAAGTGCGCGTATCATTGCGTCGTCGGATGTGTCGGTAGACCAGGTAACGGGGATGCAGCCGAGATTGCCGGTGAGTTCATTCGTGATTTTCGTCCCCGTTTCGTGATGCTTGCCGGGATCGCCGCCGGAATTCGTGGACGAACGAAGATCGGTCACGTTGTAGTCTCCACTACAGTGTACGCCTATGAACTGGGGGCGGTAGTGCGTCGTGGGGGCAAGCCTTTATTTACTCCTCGGCCAAACGTCTCATCTTTACCGCATGGGATCAACCAAGACCTCGCGCCTTATCTGGTTCGTGCGCGAGGAATGACATTTCCTGCTTTTGCAGCTCCCACGCCGCCAGAAGGAAAAAGATCCGAATACGCGGCACACGTCGCGGACAACGTTACTGTGATTGAGGGAGCCGTAGCAAGCGGTGAAAAACTATTGAGAGATCCGGAGTTCCTAAAGGAACTCCGGCTTCATGGGCACGGCAGGATCGAAGCTGGGGATATGGAGGCTGCCGGACTCGTCCAGGCTTGCACAAGGTTCCAGGTCCCTTGGCTCGTAGTCCGCGGGATCTCAGACTTTGGCGATGAGTTTAAGGACGACCATTTTCAACCATTTGCAGCGACGACCTCGGCTCTCGTCGCTACGGACTTCCTGCGGCAGGGGCTGGAGTTGCTGCCCACACCAGCGACGCAAGGTTCCCGCCGCAAAGCGCCCCGCGTTTCGGGAGACCGCATAATTGGATTGCAATCGGTTCGTCACAATCTCCCGCGGCCCGATTATGAGACCTTTGTCGGCCGCAGAGCCGATCTTGATGACATCGTCAGGCGATTGGCTCCATACCCGAAATCGCAATACTCGCTGATCTGCATTGACGGCACGGGAGGTGTCGGCAAATCAGCATTGGCTCTTAGGACTGCTTATCATTTCGTCGAGAACGCACGCACAATTCCTAAGGACGAGCGGTTCGAGCAAATCATATGGACCAGCGCAAAGGTCGCGTATCTCACCTCCTCTGGTATCCGGTACCGTCCTCGCGCAAGCAGGACAATGGAGGACATCCTCAGATCGATCTGCGTATTCTTCGACAGGGAAGATCTGATGTCGAAGGACGACCAATATCGTCTGGAAGTGATTTATCAAAACCTCGCGAAAAGGCGCAGTCTTTTGATAGTGGATAATCTGGAAACCATCTTGGACGAGCAGGTGGAAGCTTTCGTCCGAGAAGTCATTGCACCGACTAAGGTGCTCATGACGAGCCGGAATCGGATCGACATGGCCTATCCGGTACGGCTTCAAGGACTTGGGCTCAACGATACGAAAGCACTTATTCTCCAGCATGGCCAGGCACGGTCACTTGACATCACCGAAAGCGAAATATCCCAGCTGCATCGCGCCACCGGAGGCGTACCTCTCGCGATATATTGGTCGCTCGGCCTCCGTTACCTCGGAAAGCCTTTTTGCGAGATTCTGGAGGTTCTGAAAGTGCCTGAAAGCGATCTAACCCGCTTTTGCTTCGAGGAAATTTTGAAACGGATCACAGATACACCGGCCTATTCGGCATTTATCGCCCTCGCTTGCTTCCCCGTCGATGCGAATATCAAGGGCATTGCTGCGACCGCGGATCTGACGGAGGCCCAATGTGAAGGGGCAGTGGGCCAGCTCGAGGTTCTCTCATTGGTCAACAGAAAATTGGACGGCAAAGAAAGGGGTGGGCGGCGCTTCTTGCTGCCAACGCTGGCGAAGGTATTCGCTCATGGCATGCTCGATAAGAATGCACTGACACGAAGCTTCTATTTCAAAAGATTGATATCTTACCTGAAATCTGTCGGCATCCGCACGCAAGGAGCCTATTATTGGAGATATGGCACGTACGAGCTATATGATGATGGCGAAAATCTTCGGCATATGTTGCCGGCGATCTACGCCTATGGTACAGCCGAAGATGTTTTTGGCCTAACTAACGCCGTTTGCGACTATTTGGACTACATAGGCGACTGGTCGTCTTTGATCGATGCCTGCAACGAGGCCATCGGTTATGCCGAATCCTTGTCGGACAGCGATGCGATCGCTAACTTCAGCAGTACCCTGGGCTGGTATTTCATTCACCAGCATCGTCTCGACGAAGCAATGCAAAATTTGCGCCGCGCACTTGATTGCTATACGACGAAGCCTAACTCAGAAGGGCGATGCGTCGTCTTGCATAGGATAAGCGCATGCCATCGGAAACTGAATAACTATCAAGCAGCTAGCTTATGTTGTGCTGAAGCGTTGGAGATCGCGTCGGAGCTGAAATCGGGCGACTTGCGGGCGCTAGTAATGCTCGAGCTAGGAAAGCTGGAACGAGATCGGAAGCAGTGGTTCGCTGCAAAACAATTCTTTAGCGAAGTCGGTGCGTGGTATGAGGCACGAGCGGCCCAGTCGCCAAGCGACGAAGTACTTTCTCGCAGCATCTGGGGGCATTTGGCTTCACTAGTGGTAGGCCGCCTTGATGCCGGAATGGCCGTAGAGGTCGCGGAATTGCACGAAGCCCGCACGCTTTGCCTCAAAAGTCTTGAATTCTTCTTTACGCATGGCAGCAAGAGTTATTTTGCGACATTGCAGTTCAGGCTGGCAAAGTTGAACCTCGCGCTCGCAGATCCCGGTAGGGCTGCGGAATACGCAACCACCGCGCTTCAATGGTTTCAGCAACTTGGGATGTCAGAAGATATCGAATTTATTAGGCAGTTCCTAGCCGTTCTGCCAAGAAATGCCGCGGTTTTATTGAACGATGTCTGAACTGGCTTCCGCTTTAGGCGCTAAATTGGACATTTATCGCATCGGTTCACTCCCAGAACCGAACAGCGCGCGCTTCGGAGCGAAGGCTATTTGGTTGGATCGACTGGTCCGACTCGGGATCGCTGTACCGGATGCTGTGGTGATACCTCTGGGCTGCTATTGGCTTTGGTGTCGCGGGCTTGTCGATTGCAGACAACTTGCGTCGGCGGCGCTGGAAGTCTTCACTTCATTTAGCGCTGGGCAGCAGGCCCTCTATTCAGTGAGATCCGGAGCGATCCTGTCGATGCCTGGCGCGCTCTCCACTGAATTGAATGTCGGTGCCGATGCGGCTTTGATGAGGCAATGCTGGCATGAGGCTCCCACGTTCTGGAAGCAAGTCGCAACTGAGACCGCACGTCGTTCAGCATTTCACCTTGCAGACAGTGACACGATTGACGCAGCTGTGTTGACTTCGCGCTTCGACCCTCCAACCCTGACCGAGCAAGTTGCTACGGCCATGGAGGTAGTGTTTCACTCGAGCAGATATAATTCCGGGGTCGGACGCGCGCACTTGGGACTAACTGTCGATCTCGGCACTTCGTGTATAGTTCAGAAGATGGTGCACGGTAACTACGATAATGAGAGCGCCGCTGGTGTCATGTCGACGTGCAACCCGGTCAGCGGAGCGGCCGGTCCTAATGGAGCTTTTATCCGTTGTGGGTTGGGAAAAGAGATAGTAGATGGGGAAAGGGCGGACGAACTGCCGATCGAAGCGCTGAGAGATAGCCTGCCTGAGCCGTTCTATGAGTTATGTGCTGCTGGGGCGATGCTTGAGCGGATTGAAAAATGTCCGATAGAGCTGGAATTCGTCGTTGAAAGGGGGAAATTGTGGCTATTGCAGGCGCGACGGGCATCTCTTAGCGGTCATGCCTTCGCCAAGTGGTTGGTGCATAAAGAGTTGGAATGGAATCTGTCACAACAAGAGGTCGCCAAGCGTTGGATTCCCTCCCGTCGTAGCGGTGCGCCTCAGGGGGAAGTCAGCGACAAAAGCCCGCGTAAGGCATCTCAGGTGTTCCAGGGAACGGCTATCTCGGGTGGAATTGTGACTGGTCAGTTGGTTTGGGCGGGAGGTGGCGACGAAGTTATTGCGAACGGGGCAATCGTGGCCTTGGACCGACTAGATCCCGCGCGTGATCTTGGGATTATCGAACGTGCCGGTGGGTTGATTACCGCTCGAGGAGGCATCTCTAGTCATGCCGCCGCGGTATGTCGTAAACTTGATAAGCCCTACGTCTCAAGCGTCCCTTGGGCCGCTCGTAGCGAAGGTTCTCCCGTCCCGGACGCGCCATTCGCCGCGGGCGACCTAGTATGGATCAGCGGATCGGAAGGAAAGATTGGGGGAAGTTTATTACCGTATTCTCCTACAGAAAGCGGTGCCGAAAATCTGCTGCTTGACACTCTCGCCGCGGAATATTGCGTGCGCTCGTGGTTCCTGGCGCACAATAAATGTGATCGCGCAGTGGAAAATTTGCTAGCGTTGGGCAGATCGCGGGTCTGCAATGCGAAGTGGCGGACCGAGAAAGCATGCTTAGTTGAGCTTCAAAACCTTGTGCCGCTCGAACGTCGGATAGCGGCAATTGTGGTTGCTGCCGACGATGAGGTTGGTCTCCAAAGAGTCATGCTTGACGGCATCCGGGCAGGATATTCCCTGGGCCCCAAATGCGCATGTCGAGGCAAGCCACGACTCGGAAGCGGTAACTGGCAATTCGATCTGACGAGCATGGAACAGGTCGACGCTTTCCTGCGTGACCCCAATTTCCTGGGGCCCAGCGGAAGAGGAGGCTATAAACTCTGGGCGAGCGATGCGGATCTGAGTGAGATCATCGTTATGCTCGATCCACCGCAGAAGCGAAAGGATGTGCCTGCCGACCAACGTTTCATTGCGAGCATGTCTATCTCGGCGAATAAACAAGAGGTCATCATCGAGATCCTCCCGAATACTTGGCGTCTTAGAGATTTTGACACCATGCGGGAGACAGATGCAGTTCGGATCTCGGCCCGACTCGAAAATCTTCGAGCTGGCGACCGATATGCAATCGCGCAATTCGGTCAGGCGTTGCAAGAAAGTTCTTGCCAATATACAGCTAGCGTTCTCCTGCCTTTTAATAATGTGTTTCGCGTGGTCGATCCCGCGATCGAAAGCCAGATATCTCCGAAGGCGGCAGCCTTGGCTGCCCTGGTAACCGAGCGCCTGCTAGGGGACTGGTGGATGGCAGACCAGGGCTTGCCTGTGCTGATGGACGTGTTCGAGCGAATTGCTGGATTCGATGCTATGGAGTTCCAAGGACGTATTGGTTCGGGAAAAGAAGACTTCTTTCTGATGTTCGATCTCAAGGGAGGTGAAGAAGCTCGGGCAATTACTCATCGCGAGGTTGCGGATGTTCGATAGCGTCGCCCCCAACTTACCCGTTCTCCAGACGGTTCTTGAGTTTTACAACGCGGCTCGGCGACAGCCATTGCGAGGCATGAAGGTGCTTTCGACGCAGCATCTGCTGGGTTCCACCTTGTCATTGTTTCACGCGCTCGAAGTGTGCGGAGTTGCGCCCCACGATATCACAATAGTGGTCAAGGCTTATTCGAGCAACGCTGCGGCACTAATCGAGGCACGCTCGCGCGGTTATTATATCTTCGGCGGCGGACCCATGCTCAGCGACGCACTGCCCTATGAGGAGGTGCTAGAGCAAAGCATCTTTGAAGCCGGGAAACACGCACTGGATAAAATGGAATGGGCATCGAAACCTGGGGCGGGTGGCCGAAACATCCTTGTCATTGATGATGGCGGCCGGATGCTCGACACTTTGTTCAGGAACTATCCTGGTGTGAGCTCCTTTGCATGTGGAGTCGAGCAGACGACGCGTGGAATTCGCGATTTGGCAGGGCAGACGCTTTGCATTCCGGTCGCCAATGTGGGACGCTGCCGAGCCAAACTTGAGGTGGAAGCGGATCTCATTGCGAAGTCGATGGTCGAAAATCTAGACATCGAAGTTGCCAGTTCAGCGCGTGTTGCGGGATTATTCGGTCGGAAGCTACTTCTTGTCGGTTTTGGTGCCGTGGGAGAGTGCCTTGCGCCAGCGTTGCGTGCACGGTCCTACGACGTCGCGGTGGTTGATAGTGATGAGGATCATGCCTCCAAAGCGTGCGCGGCTGGCTTTCCGATTTTGGCGCTGCCTTCGGCTTTAATCGGGCGGGACATTATCTGCGGCGCCACCGGGTTTCCATGGTTCTTGCCAGAGTGGGTTGATCTGGTCGAGCCGGGTGCATTGCTTGTGAACATGGCATCCTCGGATATCGAGTTTGGAGCTTGGAAGTTGCGGGCAGCGGGCGAACCCGTTCCCACTTCTGCCTCGCGAAGCACTCCATGGGAAGTGCTGTATCGCCTCGAAGGTGCGCGTGGCCTAGCATGGCTGGCAAAAGGTGGATTCCCTATCAACTTTACTGGTGGAATCGACCCAATCGATCCCAAAAAAATACAACTGACCCGAGCCTTGCTGCTTGTTGGCGCGCTCGAGGCGGCGTCAGCACGAGATCCAGGCCTCTTCTCGCTGCCAGATCACATCCAGCAACTGATTATGGATGATCTGGGCTAGCGTTCTATTGCGGTCAGCCACGTTCTCGTGGCGCAGCCTTAAAGATCGATTTTGTTTCTGTTTTTCGGTGACGTCGGTAGGGATCCATCTGCTTGCGCGCGATCGGAGTCTGGCGTTCTCCGCTTCCCCTCCCGCATGGAGTGTTGGGAATCGGCCGCGATCCTGGGTGCAGGCGCGCCCCAGCACTACGGCGCATCGGAGCGACTGCCTTCGTTCGGTCGTATCGGAGTCGATCCGAAATTGCCGGCGCGCGTAGTAAATGCGTGCGGCCAATGGGTCCGAGGGTTCTCCTGCATCTTCGCCAACTCCGCGCGTAGGAACACCACGACCTTTTCGAGCATGGCAACGACACCGGGCGAGTTGGCTGGGTTTCCATATTTGAGATGTTCGGACGAACACATGGCTTTTCGCAAGCGCGCATTCGCTTGCCCGTGCCGCGGCCTAGGCCAAAATGCTGCCCATGTGTAACCACTACAGCGCTCTCCGTGGCATTCCCGAGTATCTGGAGAACTTCATCCCTGGAGTTCGGATCAGCGACGATCCACTGCTGCCCGGCCTTGAGATCGACATGTATCCAAAGAAAATGGGAGCCGTGGTCACGCAGAGCGGGCTGGATAGAGCGAGAGCGTTGCGGATGATGCGCTGGGGTGTTCCGCAGCACTTCGGCAAGGGTGCGCTGGTCACCAACGCCCGAGAGGACAAGCTCTTGAAAAGTTCGATGTGGAAAAAGGCGGCGCAGTTACGACGCTGCCTCGTGCCTGCGTCCGCGTATTATGAGCCTGGGCCGGGGCCGGTTGGGTCCCGCGGGGAGGTTGCCTTTCGAGCTGTGGGCCGGGAGGCTTTCTGCTTCGCTGGTCTCTGGGATCTGGATAAGGATGGGAAGCCCTGCTTCGCGCTCGTGACCACGGCACCGAACGAAGCGGCCGCAAAGTTCCATGATCGGATGCCTGTCGCACTCACGGACGCTGAGGCGCTGGATTGGGTCGGCGATCAGCCGTTGCCGGACGAAAATCTGATGGCGCTCTGCAAGGGGCTGCCAGCCGAGGCGCTGACCTTCGAGATCATACCCGCCAAGCCGAAATCGGCCCGTGTGCCGAAGAAGAAGCTTGGCGATGCTTCGCCAGATTTATTTGGCGTGTGAAAGTGAAAAGCCGAAGGTCTGCGCATTGCGCCGCCCCATTCGCGATCTTCTTTGATCGATCGCTGCGTCGATGTCGTATCGATCGTAAATCGTGAGTGTGAGTGCGATTCAAGACGGCGGGCTCTTTGTTGGCGTGGTGTGCAATTGACGATACGCCGTGCATTCGCGAATTTCCCGAACTGCACGTATCGCGGGCCTTGGAGAAGGCGATACTTTCGAGGGGATGGGGCGAGGCCGAACGTTTTCTCTGTGCCGCCACTTCTTCGGTCGGGGCGTTTTCTCCTTCGCAGAAGCGTCTCCTGCGGTTCCTTCCGAGGGTGGGGGTGGTGATGCTTTTTATAGAGCTTTCGAAGGAAGGGGGTGCAAGAGACAACAGGGAAGTAAAGCAAACCGGGGGGGCGGAAAGAGAGGGCGTAGGAAAGGCTGGGTTGGGAGTGCCACCACCCGCACCCCAGGACCTCCGTTCCAACGCGAAAGAGCGCCCATCTTCTCAGACACCGGTTTGGCGAGATCCCTCTGCCTTGCGGCTTCCGTGGAGCCGGCCCAAATTGCGAGAAAATATACCGTCGTTTCGCGGAGCGGCATCTCCGATGCTTCAGACAACGTTCGCACCTACCGTAAGCACGGCTTGGTCAGGGAGACATTGGGAAAGGAGAGACGGCGTGCTTCCTCGGAAATTTTGCAAAAAACAGTGAGGGGTGAAACAAGCGCAGCAAAAAGGGCCAGGAGGGGAGTGTAACCACCCCCACCCCTGGCCCCGCCTCTTCGTTCGAGAATTTCGCTTAGCGTTCGACTGGCATTGATTGAACGGTCTACATTTCCAATTCGGTATCGTCCATTATCCGACCGAGTCTGGTTCGCACTGTATTCCCGGTATCTGCTTCAACGGGCGGTTTGCCTTCTAACTCTGGAGGATAGATCCTCCATCGAGACTGGCCTCGAACTGTGGAATGGAATGCGACTCGCGCTGGAAAGTTATTTGACAGGGTTCGCAGGAGCATCCCAGCGCTATTGTCGTAACGGAACAGTCGCTCCGTCTGCCATCTCTCGAAGCGCGAGCGAATAATGGCCTCGAATTCCGTAGCGCTTCCAATCCAAGGAGTGCCATCTTCGTCATCAAGGTTGCGATTCGGCCGACCGCTTCCAACTTCGGATTCGCCGAGGTCGATCTTTGCCGGATCATTCTCGGCGACAGAGAAGTCGTGACCCTTCATGAGCTTATCGATCATTTCAAGCAGGCGGTTTTCAGGAGCAGTTTCGTCTAGCGCGGCCAAGATGGCTGGGTGATGAAAGTGCCTTACGCCACACCGCGGGGAGATCAGGTCTTCGGGGATCTCGAATTCCCCAAGGAAATGCATGAACGCCGGGAGCTCAGCGACAAGGGCATCCCAAAATCGTCTTCGAAGCCTCGGCGTGGACGTGTCCATCGGCATCTCGCACTTCTTCACTTTGAGGAGCATCAGTTTGTCTTCCAGGTTAGGCTCCATGGCGGGTAAAACCATTAAGCTGGCCGGCTCGTCGTTTAGGCAGAAGAGCATCCGCTGGCAGGGTGATAGGCTAATCGGGGTTTGATACTTGGGATGCACTTGAATTGCTCCGGAGAACGCGAATTCTTTGATGTTGGCGGCGAGCGTCTGACGGTCTCTGGGATCTCTCGAAGCGGCTTGGTCATCGACCTCCAGAATAGGAGCCGGCGCCAATTGTGCGTTGAACGTCGTCCGGCCGGTCATATACTGGTAAGGATGTTCACTTTTCCCTCCGAAAAGCTTAATGATAATCTTCTTTAGCAGTGACTTCCCTGAGTTGCTCGGTCCAGCGAGAATCAAAGCCTGACCTGGCGTTGGCGTTGCGTCCACTCCCTTCTCTAACGTTTCGAAAAAGGCGTCGCTAAAAACCTTCAGCCAACCGTAAAAGTATGGCCGCTGATCTGCGCCTTCAGAGAAGAACATTCCTTCGATGATTCCTTGCAATAATGGCCACGGGCCCGGCACTGGCGAAACAGGCCTGATCGTCTGTGTCACGAGGATCTTATGGCCGCATGGCAGCCGGTGTAGTCCAGCCGAATAACCGGCGAGGCCGCCCGTGTAATGGACTGCATGCTTGTCTTGAATAAGCGTGATAAATGAACTGACTTCAATTTTGCCGTTCTCCGTTAGCCGGTAATAGCCTCCATCTGCTAGTCGTCTGCAAAGGCTTGCGTTATCCATCGCGAAATAAAAGCCGTCTTCGTCGGCATAAAGGTAAGAACATTTTCCATCGTAATAAAACGGTGGGATGATTTGGCCGCTGAGAGGCGGAGTATTACTTTCTTTGCGGCCGAGCCCTGCCGAGGATAGCTGCTTGTCGAGTGCTTCCAAAAGTGAGTCGCTCATTGGTTCAGTAGTTGATAATCGCTTTTGCTTCGGGTGTCGGGTTTAGGTAAAGGAGTCGCTGTATGCCATCGCCGTCCGCGAGGTAAGTCCGGACCGCACCTGGCAGTCGCGTTAATCGACTCGGGTTCGAAGTCGTTGGATCGACTCCTAACTGCACAAGTCTGTGATGGAGATTCTTAGATAGGTTTTTGTAATGGCCCACGTCTTTAGCTTGGCATGCCACCAGAGCATGAAGGCTTTTTCCGCCGCTCGTGGTAATCGCCGCGATAGGGAGTTCGAGATGAGCAAAGAGGGACATCTGTTCGGACATCGAAAGTTCGTCACATTCTAACAAGGTAAACTTGAAAGTGGTCACGTCGCAGTCGCGATATGCTCCGTTCTTTCCGGTTCCGACTTTCGTGACTGGGTTGAAGCAGACCCAAGCTCCTCCTTTTTGATACGGAGTTCCCTTGATCTCGCAATAATCCGCCCAACTCTTGGCTGTCGCCGTATTTCCGGGCACAACGGGGCAGATATGGGGGGCGCCAGTGTCAGATGGTTTAGGATAGCATTTCTGAACGACATGAAGGAGGTCGTCCGGATCGAAGAGTGAACGGAAGAACAATGGAGCATGCATGCTCCTTTCTTCGGGAATAGCGATTGGTGACTTCGCTCGCAGTTCATCAGCTGTAACGGTAAGTCCTTTAGTTAGTCTTTGTAAGCTTTCGCGAATGTCTTCAATGGTTGGCATATTGATTTTGTAGTCGATATTTCCGGAATAATTGTTGTTCATTGGTATAATGGTTTCTTTGATTGGTATTGAACGCGGGGCTCTACGTTGCTGCGGGAGCCCCGCGTTCGCTTGTTGGCCGCCAGTTAGAGAGGGGCGGCAGTTGGGTTCAGCACCGCGACTTGCTCGTTGACTACGTCGAACAAGCTGTGATCCAGCTCCTGCTGGCGTTTTTCCTTTTCGGTTTCCGATTTGCCGATGAAGCCGATGTCATAGCGGCGCGCGCAATGCACGACGATGGACGGCAGGTGGTGACCGTGATTTCCCAAACGATCTCCGTATCCATTGCAGCGACGGACTTCTGGATAGAAGCCGGCCTCGGTCATCAGTTTGGCGACGACTTTTGCTGAAAGGAGCGGCTTGCCGCCGGTTTGCTCCAGCAGCCAGTCTTTCTTGTCAGCAATCACGGTCGCGAGGTTCGGCCTGGTATCGATGGCAGCAGCGCTCTTGCTTTTGCGGGCTGCCGCGATTTCGGCGATGCGCGCGTCGGTGACTCGGGCGCGGCGGAGTTGTTGTACTTCTTCAACCGTCAGTGGTGAGAAGTCGCTTTCCGAGTTGACCTCGACCAGAGTGGCCGGATCGAGGGTTTCAGAAGCTGCGGTTGGCGAGGGCGGCGGGGCGCTTTCTGGCATCGCCTCCTCCCAATCAGTTGCCGTCAATTCGTTGTATTCTTCCAACGGATCGCGGCGCAGGTCAGGTCCTGTGAACTTATCATGCGATTCAGTCTGGGATTTGCCGTCCGCTACCGGCAGTGTTTCGCCGATAGCTGTGTCGGCGATGTTATCGTCGTCGGCAGGTAGATCGATTTGGCTCCTCGTACTAGTTTTCGCCTCGTTATGGTCCGGTGCAATAGCGCTGGATCGTGTTGAATCGGCC
>Ga0206949_1330_pt1 | contig 11898 bp, 7 predicted proteins | sample Alteio_BWOrgHeat_40_FD_153240 | JGI IMG/M metagenome (GOLD analysis project Ga0206949, IMG submission 153240) | Enriched cells from forest soil in Barre Woods Harvard Forest LTER site, Petersham, Massachusetts, United States -... | ecosystem: Environmental > Terrestrial > Soil > Temperate forest > O...
TTTTGCTGAAAATTATGGAGCTTCAACCGTAAGAAAAATTGATGTCTCCGGTATAATAACTACTGTAGCGGGAAACAGTAAGCCTGGCTATGGAGGAGACGGCGTACCTGCAACAGCCACATCTTTAGTATGGGCTTATGCAATAGTTGACTCGGCAGGAAATATATATATACCGGATAGGGATAATCACCGGGTGCGTAAAGTAGACGCAGTTACGGGTATCATCAGCACGATTGCCGGAAATGGGTCTGGCGGACATTCCGGGGACGGTTTCGCTGCTACATCAGCAACCCTTTGGCCAAATAGCGTTTGTATTGACGGCAATAAAAATATCTATGTCGTTGATAGCAGTACATGGATACGTAAAATTTCCCCTACCGGTATGATTACTACAATAGCCGGGAATGGAATTGAAGGTTTTAGTGGAGATGGAGGCCCTGCCACTGCCGCGTCATTGTCTAATGCTTATGGAATGTGTACGGATACTGCTGGTAATTTGCTTATTGGAGATGGGCATGGCAGAATACGGAAAGTGGATATGCATACCGGTTATATCAGCACTATTGCCGGCAACGGAACACCCGCACCATACCTTGGTGATGGCATACCGGCAACTGCTTCTCAATTTATCCCATTTTTTCTTGCAGTAGACAAAACAAATATCCTGTATATCGCAGACTATGGAGTAGGAAATGCAAGGATATTGAATATTGACGCGGCAGGGATAATGCATACCGTTGCAGGCAATGGAGTGGATGCATTTAGCGGCGATGGCACTGCTGCTACAAACGCCGAACTATATCATCCCGAGGGTGTAGCTATTGACGAGTGTGGTAATGTATATATAGCTGACGATGCAAACACCCGCATACGCAAAGTAACAGTTGCTACTCCTTTACTGACTAAACCCATCATTTCCTTGTCTGGTATAATAACTGCTGCTGCGGGTACAACGGTGACTGTAACGGCCACCGTGGCCAAGGCTGGCAGCAGCTACCTGATACACTGGATGAATCATGGCAGTGAGTTTGCTGCAACAACCGTACCCTACGTTACTTATACAAAAACTACGGCCATAGACACTATAACGGCTAGGGTGGTAAGCACAGCCACCTACGGCTGCTACGACAGTACTACCAGCACAGGGTTTGTAGTGACTAATAACCTGGCGGCTTATCAATTGTCAAAAAGCAATATTGCCATCTATCCTAATCCCGCTACAAATGTTGTGTATATAGAAGGAGTGCAAGCCTCAACAAAATTCAGACTACTGAGTATAGTAGGGGCTGTTATCAGAGAGGGGGCATTGCAGCAAGGGACAAATCAAATCTCAGTCGGTGATCTGGCAAGAGGTATATACTTGCTGGAAGTAGATGATGGCATTAAGGTCACGGATAAAATTGTGAAGCAGTAAATTTTAATGTTACGCCTGTCTTCTCATTAACTTACACGTAACAGTATTATTTTTCTTTAATTTTTATGTCCGCTCATTAGGAAAATCATTACGGTTATTGCATATTTGTATAGCAATTGCATTATGGCCTCCTACTTACTAGCAGACAGCGGATCTACCAAGACAGATTGGTGCCTTTTGAGAAAGGGTAAGAAGCCGTTGCGTTTCAGCACGCAGGGCATCAACCCCTACCTGCAGGGTAAGGAGGCCATAGCCGCATTGCTGAAGGCCGAACTGCCATGGGACAATAAAAAGTACGCAGCAGACCACCTGCATTACTTTGGCGCAGGCGCCGCCAACCCCGAAAAGCAGAAATTTCTCTGCGACATACTGAAGGCCCACTTCGGGATAAAGAAGACCGAGGTAGCGGGCGATATGGTAGCTGCGGCAAGGGCGCTCTGCGGCGATAAGCCGGGCGTGGTATGCATACTGGGCACCGGCAGCGCCAGTTGCTATTACAACGGTAAGAAGATAGTGGAGCAGCGGCCATCGCTGGGCTATATAGCCGGCGATGAGGGTGGAGGCAACTACATGGGCAAGCGCATACTGCAATACTATGCTTACGGCACATTTGACGCCGAACTGAAGATGGGCTTCGAGATGCGCTTTGGCAGTGATATACGGGAGATCATCAATACCCTGTACCACCAGCCCAGCCCCAACAGGTACCTGGCTTCATTGGTGATACTGCTGAAGGAGAACCGCGGGCACTACATGGTAGAGAACATTATTGAAGACTGCCTCAACGACTTCTTTCATACCAGCATACTGAAGCACCGCAATAGCTGGAACCTGCCACTGTATTTCTCAGGCAGCGTGGCTTATGAGTTCAGGGATATACTGGAAAGCCTGTGCGGCCAGTATGAGCTGGAGATAGGCAATGTGATAAAAAGCCCCATGGAAGGGTTGATCAAGTATTACAAGAGTAAGTTATAATCTGCTCACTCCTCATTTATGTATATCCTCTTTACGCGCTGCGATATGCTGGTCATGATCTCGTAGGCAATGGTCTCGGCCTGGCGCGCCAGCTCTGTTACCGGCAGCCCGGGTCCAAAGACGATGACACTATCACCTTCCTTAGCCTCAGGGATATGACTGATGTCGACCATGCACATATCCATGCAGATAGACCCCATGGTTTTTGCCGGCCTGCCATGAATGAGCATGTGTGCCTTGCTATGGCCCAGCGAGCGGGGGTATCCATCGGCATAGCCGATGCACACAGTGGCTATGCGCATATCTTCTGTGGCTATGGTATTATGCCCGTAGCCAATGCTGTCGCCGGCGGGCACATCGCGCACCTGCGCTATGGTAGTGGTGAGTGTGCTTATCTGCCGCAGCCTGCCCTGCACGGAAGGTGTATCGTCTACGCCATACAGGCCCAGGCCCAGGCGCACCATATCGTACTGCAGGTCTTTATGACGGGCTATGCCTGCGGAGTTGGATAAGTGGCGCAGCGGCTTGTAAGTTAGTGAGGCGATGATTGTGTTGCTCATGCGTTCGAACAGGTCGCCCTGCTGCCGGGTGAAGTCATCATACTCCTTGTGGTTGCTGGCCGCAAGGTGGCTGAATATGCTGGCTACGTGTATAGCCGGCGATTCACCGATGCGTTTTATCAGCTCGCTCATGTCGGCTTCGTTAAAGCCCAGCCGGTGCATGCCGGTATCGAGTTTGATGTGTATGGGGTACTTGTCTACCTGCAGCGTCTGCGCTATGGTAAGGAATGAGTTGAGTGATCGGAAGTTGTAGATCTCCGGCTCCAGCTTCCAGGCTATCATGCGGTCGAACGAAGTGGCATCCGGGCTCATGACCATAATGGGCATCTTCACGCCGGCTTTGCGGAGGCCAATGCCTTCATCGGTATAGGCGACAGTGAGGTAGTCTACGCCGGCATACTGAAGGAGGTTGGCTATTTCGTAGGTGCCGCTGCCATAAGCAAATGCCTTGACCATGGCCATGGTCTTTACACCCGGCGAAAGCATGGCGCGGAATACATTGAGGTTGTGGGTGATGGCAGATAGGTCTACCGACATAACGGTCTGGTGCACCTGCTCCTCCAGCAGCAGGCCTACCTTCTCGAAAGCGAACACCCGCGCCCCTTTGAGCAGTATGGCTTCACGGTCGAAGGTGAGGAGATGGAAATTTTTCAGCAGGTCGGCGGTAGACTTGAAGAAGATGCTGCGTAGTTTTTTATACTTGCGGAATGATGCTTTGTTTTTATACAATGCCGGGCCAATGCCTATGAAACGCTGTATGTTTCGCCGGCTGATGGATGCGGCTACTTCGGCATAGAGGTCCAGGTCACGCCTGCCTATTTGCAGTATGTCCGACATGATGACCGTGTGGTGGTTGTGTTGCCGCTGCTGGTCCAGATAGTTGAGGGCCAGTTGCAGGGAAGTAAGGTCTGAATTGTAGGCGTCGTTTATTACGGTGCAGTCGTTGATGCCGCGCCTGAGTTCCAGCCGCATAGATACCTGCTGTAGCAGGGCCATCAGGGTCTTAATGTCTTTGCTGCTGATACCGAGCAGCAACATCACGCACCAGCAATGGATAGCGTTCTCAATAGAGGCATCATCGCTGAAGGGTATAGTGATACTTACTTCCTTGCCCTTGTATAGTGCGGTGATGGCTGTGCGGGTACCGGTCTTGCTGATGTCTGAGACCCGCAGGTCGGCATCCTGTTTCTGCGACCAGGTAAAGAGTTGCAGGGTTTCCTCAGAGCGGCCACCCTTTACATGGTGCATGTAGTGCACTATACATTCATTGAGCTCGGCATGGTCGTGGCAATACACCAGTTGTTTGGCATGCCGGAACAGGATGAGCTTTTCGTTGATCTTCTGGCGGGCATTCATAAATCCCTCGCTGTGCGCCTCACCTATATTGGTGAACACGCCTATAGTGGGATGAATAATGCGTTCCAGTTTTTCCATCTCACCCGGCTGTGATATACCTGCCTCGAAGATGGCCAGTTGCTGTTCCGGCTTCATCAGCCATACCGAGAGGGGCACGCCCACCTGCGAGTTGTAGCTCTTGGGACTGCGTACAATGTTGTAATGGTTGTTGAGCAATTGGTATAGCCATTCTTTTACAATGGTCTTGCCATTACTGCCGGTAATACCAATGACCGGTATGGTGTATTGTTTGCGGTAAGCCGCGGCTATCTGCTGTAGTGCTGCCAGCGTGTCCTTCACCTCAATGATGTTGGAGCCGGGCAGTTGCGCCACATCCACCGCGTGCGATACCAGGAAGTTGCGTACACCTTTGAGCCAGGCATCCTGCACATAGCTGTGGCCGTCGCGCAGGTTGGTTTTCAGGGCTATGAACAGTGCGTTTTCAGGCAGCTCTATACTGCGGCTGTCGATAGCCAGATCGTCTATCGTTGTATCACCACGTTCCATGGAAAGCCATGTTCCGTTACACCATTTTCGTAGCTGGTCTATATTAGTCATAAGGTATAGCAAATATCAGGAATGCGGGCGAGAATATTTAGTTTTTTTGCAGCCCTTAAATTACAAAGTGCGCCCCGGAGAGCGCACTTTGTATAAAGGCATTGTAATCGATTATGATTCAGGATACAGCACTGATACGAACTGGTTATTTCCGTTAAACAGTTTCTTTGCGGTTTCCTGTACGTCGGCAGGTGTGAGCTTCTGGATATAGGTGTCGTAGTTGATGACGCGGTCTATATCGCGGCCCCAGAAGAGCACGCTTTCCATCTTGCCTTCCCAGTATTTGTTTTCCTTGACGTCGGTAACGTGCTTCTCATGCCACTGGCTCTTTACTTTGTCCAGGTCTTTGGCTTCAGGCCCTTTCTCTTTCAGGGTCTTGATCTCCTCACCTGATGCGGCTATGAGCTTGTCCACATTCTCCGGGCCGCAAGGTAACTGCAACTGTACAGAGTAGCGCTCATAGGGTTCTTTGGTAACGCTGCTGTTAAAGCCGCCACCATAGATAGCGCCCATTTTCTCCCTGAGCTCTTCTATTACCTTTATGTTCAGCACTTCAGCCACAGCCTGTGTTTTCAAAGCCAGGTCTTCACTGTAAGGCATCTCGCCGCCATATACCGCCATGATCACACTTTGTTTCTCTTTTCCTTTTGTTACTTTCAGTTCTTTGTTACCCTTTACCGGGCGCACGCCATTGTCCTTGAAGGCAACTGCCTTGCCGGTCTTCGGTATGCTGCCCAGGTACATTTCGATGAGTGGTAATGCCATCTCCGGGCTTATGTTGCCCACTATAAAGAACTGGTAGCCATCAGCACTGCCGAATTCATTTTTATAAATTTCGAGAGAGCGGTCGAGGTTCAGCTTGTCGAAATCAGAGACCCTTGGGAAAACCATTCTTGCCAGTGGGTTGCCGTTATACAATGTCTTGACGCTGGTGTCGTAGAATGCTGCGCGGGGATTGGAAATGATATTCTCGATCATAGGTATCTGCCTTTCTTTGTAGGCATTGAACAAACCCTCATCCCTGCGTGGATGGGTTATATACAGGTTCATAAGCTGCAGCATACTTTCAAAATCCTTGACAGTGCTGTTGGCCTTGATGTTGTCACTGATATCGCCTATGGACATATCTACTTTTATTTCTTTACCTGCCGTTACTTTCTCCAGGTCATTTGGCGTGAAGTCACCTACACCCATTGCTTCCACTACATCAGTTGCGAAGTGCACATTGCTTCTGTCGGGCAGTGCATAGCCGTTAGATCCACCCTGTTTTATTCCGTTCATTATTATTTCATCGCTCTTGAAGTCTGTTTGCTTGATGGTCACTTTTATGCCATTGCTCAGTGTATAAGTAGTTGCATTGAAGCCATCTTCTTTTTTCATAGACGCCATCTGCCCCGGTGTGGGTTTTGTGGTCATCAGTTCTGTAGCTATTTTCTTCTCCTCGGTCTTGGTGATCTCTTGTTTAAATCCTTTGTCTGCCATAGCCAGCAGTTCAGTTTCAGATGGCAGTTTAACATCTGCTTTATCTGGAGCGGTGATGAGCGTGAAGGTGTTCATGTTGGCCATCCAGCCTTTTACTACATTGTTTACATCGGCTACAGTGATTGCGGGCAGCATATCCTTGTAGTAGGTATATTCATTTGCCACACCGGGGAATGGTTCTGCGTCGGTAAATGCGCGTATGTATTCTTCCACGTATGTTTTGCTTTCAGTGGTGCTGCGCTCGTTATAGTTTTTCTCCATACTGCTCAGCATATCTTTCTTGGCGCGTTCCAGTTCGTCATCTGTAAATCCGAACTTCTTTGCGCGCACCAGTTCAGCGGTTGCGGCATTGAGCGCTTTCTCAGGGCCATCCTTGGTGAAGAGGGCATATAGCAGGAAGCCTTCGTAGCCATGTACCAGTCCTTCAAAGTCGGTGCCGGCATAAGGGAAAGGAGGATTGGCGCCCTGTGCCAACTCAGTGAGGCGGGTATTGATGATCTGTTGTGCCAGGTTTTTTACGAGGTCATTCTTATAATCCTGTAAAGTTACAGAAGTATGTTTCTTTACGAATGGGAATGTAAGTATCAGCACCGAGTTCGTAGCTTCTTTATCGGTCACTACCATTGCTTCAGGTGCTTTGCGCGGCACTACGCTCACATACTTACGTTCTTTTTCATTAGCTGGGTTTTTAAGTCCGGCGAAATGTTCCATCATCATTTTCTTAGCGGTGGCCACATCCAGGTCGCCTACTATGATAACGGCTTGCAGATCGGGCCGGTACCAGTCTTTGTAATAACTGCGGATGACATCGTACTTGAATGACTTGAGTATGTCGTCCTTGCCTATGGGCAGGCGGTCGGCATAGAGGGTGCCTTCAGCCAGCTTGGGGAAGTATTTTTTTCTCATGCGGTCGTCCGCGCCTTTACCAAGGCGGCTTTCTTCCAGCACCACGCCACGCTCTTCGTCAATGTCCTTGCCCGTGAGCAGTGCATTGTGCGCCCAGTCTTCTATGATCTGGAATCCTTTTTCCAGGTTGCCCGGTTTATCGGTAGGTATGGGCAGTATATATACCGTCTGGTCGAAGGAAGTATATGCGTTGAGGTCGGCGCCGAACTGCACACCTATGGACTGCAGGTAGCTTACCAGGTCGTTCTTCTCAAAATTCTTGGTGCCGTTGAAGTTCATGTGTTCCATGAAGTGCGCCAATCCCTGCTGGTTGTCGTTCTCCAGTATAGAACCTGCTTTCACTACCAGGCGCAGCTCCACTTTATTGGCTGGTTTGTGGTTGTTGCGTATGTAGTAAGTCAGCCCGTTGTCCAGTGTGCCGGTGGCTACATCAGGGTCAACCGGTAATTTTGATTTGAGGTCTTGCGCGGAGGCAGTGCCCGACATTGCCGCCATCAGCACAATGGCACAGACCAGGCGCCATGGCGAGGAAGAGAATAATTTCATATAGCGTTTTAATTTCGTACAAGGTAATACGAATTTTGTTGTGAAAAAACCAACTTTTTAATAGCTGGTTAAAATATTGTCATATGTGTCTGGGGCAAGTTTTGTTATCTATGATTTTTAGTTGGTAAACATTCTGTTAATGCCATCTTCGCTTATCTTCGCAACAGAAAATAATTTATGGCACTTATTAAATCTATATCGGGCATCAGGGGCACTATCGGTGGCACACAGGGCAAAAACCTGACGCCAATTGACGTGGTAAAATTCACCACTGCCTATGGCGCGTGTGTAGCTAAGCAGGGCGACAATAAAAAAATAGTGATAGGCAGGGATGGACGAATTTCGGGAGGTATAGTGCGCGATCTCGTTGCGGCTACTTTGCAGAGTATGGGTTGTCATGTGATAGATTTGGGACTGAGCACCACGCCTACTGTGGAGATGGCCGTGAAGATGGAGAACGCGGGTGGAGGTATTATACTTACAGCCAGCCATAATCCTAAAGAGTGGAACGCACTGAAGCTGCTGAATAAAGACGGGGAGTTCCTGAATGGTGAAGAGGGACAGTGGATACTGGACTATGCCGAAAAGAATGAAACGAACTATGCCGAGATCAATAAAATAGGTACCGTAACAACTGACGATACTTACATACAGAAACACATCGACGCCATACTGGCGCATCCGCTGGTAGATGTAGCCTCGATAAAGAAGATGAACTTCAAGGTAGTGGTGGACGCGGTGAATTCGACCGGCGCCATATCTGTACCTCAAGTGCTCCATGCGCTCGGTGTTACCGATGTGACTGTTATTAATGAAGAAGTTACCGGCAGGTTTGCCCACAACCCGGAGCCATTGCCTGAGAACCTGATCGAGCTTTGCTCGGTGGTGAAGAAGAAGAACGCAACGCTGGGCATTGCTGTTGACCCCGATGTAGACCGCCTGTGCTTTGTATGCGAAGATGGCAGCCTGTTTGGCGAAGAGTATACGCTAGTGGCTATTGCAGATTACATATTGTCTCATAAAAAAGGCAATACGGTTTCAAATCTATCATCGACCCGGGCGCTTAAAGATGTTACCGAAAAGCATGGCGGACAGTATTACCCCAGTGCAGTTGGCGAAGTGAACGTGGTAAGGAAAATGAAAGAGGTGAATGCAGTAATAGGTGGCGAGGGAAATGGGGGCGTGATAGTGCCGGAGTTGCATTATGGCCGTGACGCACTCATCGGTATTGCGCTGTTCCTCACGCATCTGGCCAGGTTTGGTAAATCTGTAAAGGCATTGCGGGCAAGCTACCCTAACTACTTCATCTCTAAAAATAAGATAGAGTTGGGTGAAGAGGTAAATGTGAAGCAGATATTTGAGGAGATAAAGAAGAAGTATAAGAAACAACCCATCAATACAGAAGATGGCCTGCGTATAGATTTCGACAACGACTGGGTGCATCTGCGTACCTCAAATACAGAGCCCATCATACGCATCTATTCAGAAAGTGGTTCCGAAACTACAGCCAATAATATAGCCAAGCGCATAATGGCGGATATAAAGGAGATGATGCTGATGAAGGCGGAATAGACATTATTGAAAGAAGAGCGCAGCAATAGTTCTATTGCTGCGCTCTTTAGTAAAACGCCCTAAAAAAATTGCTTATTAAGTGGCTCTCAAACTTCCTGGTGAATTCTACCTTTATTCAATTCCCGGTTTTCTCAGAACACTTTTTTTGTCAGCCAGGCCACTTTTTACGCTGGTCTTCATCAGGCGCACTAATTCTTTATCTTCAACTTTAAGCTTAATTTTCCCTTCTTTATGTAGCTTGATCTCGCGCAGGGATTCCCTGAAATCTTCATAGAGTTGCTCCGTATTGAGCTTCTTCTGAATTTTCTCCCAGTCTTTTATGGAAAGTAAAACTCCCGTTTTCTTCCCATGTGTATCAGTTAAGTATTGAACTGTCATAACGTAAATTTACGAAATGGTATACTTCCATTCTACCAACCTAACAAATACGCAAATATCAGCGGTGCTACAATAGTAGCATCGCTTTCCACAATAAACTTGGGGGTATGTATATCCAGCTTGCCCCAGGTTATTTTTTCATTAGGCACTGCACCGCTGTACGAACCATAAGAAGTGGTGCTATCGCTGATCTGGCAGAAGTAGCTCCAGAACGGCACATCATGCCATTCCAGGTCCTGGTACATCATAGGCACCACGCATATCGGGAAGTCGCCTGCTATGCCACCGCCTATCTGGAAGAAGCCAACGCCCTTGCCTGATGAATTGGCACGGTACCAGTCGGTAAGCCACATCATGTATTCGATGCCGCTCTTCATGGTAGATGGTTTCAGTTGTCCTTTGATGCAGTAAGACGCGAAGATATTACCCATGGTGCTATCCTCCCATCCCGGCACAATGATCGGAATATTCCTTTCGGCAGCAGCTATCATCCAGCTATTTTTCGGATCTATCTCATAGCTATCCTTCATTACCTCGCTCAGCAGCAACTTGTACATGTATTCATGTGGAAAATAACGCTCGCCCTTGTCTTGTGCGTCCTTCCATATCTTGTATATGTGCTTCTGTATCCTGCGGAAGGCTTCTTCTTCTGGTATGCAGGTATCCGTTACCCGGTTAAAGCCCTGTTCCAGCAATTCGAACTCTTCGGTAGGCGTGAGGTCGCGGTAGTTAGGTACACGCTTGTAGTGCGTATGTGCTACCAGGTTCATGATGTCTTCTTCCAGGTTGGCGCCTGTGCAACTGATGATGTCCACCTTCCCTGCACGGATCATTTCGGCAAATGATATACCGAGTTCTGCCGTGCTCATGGCGCCTGCCAGCGATACCAGCATTTTACCACCTTCCAGCAAGTGTGTTTCATATCCTTTTGCGGCATCTACCAGTGCAGCCGCATTAAAATGGCGGTAGTGATGTTGTATGAATTGCGAGATTGGTCCTTTGTTCATGTTTGTATGTTTGTTAATGTTGCTAATTTTTGAATAAATTGGTTAAAACTATTGTTGTGTACAGATATGCTTTCTATGATTGTCTTATTTCTGATTTCCTTACAAATTTTATTGTATTCCTTTGCTCGTTTATTGTTGCAGTCTATGGTGAAGTCTCTTTTTCTCAATTCCTGGTTTAGTGTGTCGCAGCAATTGAATGTTTTTGTGCGGTTATTATTAGTATAGTATAACGGCAATAACCAGCATTCTATAGAATCGTGGCTGATGGCGAAAATTATTTTGTGACTGTGTTCTTTAAATAAGTCTGTGCCAATATTTTCTACTATCACTGCTTTTGTCTTCTCTATGATTTCATCATCGGAAATATCTAGGCCTCCCTCTCGTTTTTGAACGCCATATTTCTCGCAAACGTCAGTATCAATCTGGACAACCACAAGATCATTCACTTGTAAAGCCGCCAGCATATCCGGTGACTTACAATATCCTAAAACCCTGGACCAACCTCCCAAATGTTCTGCTTCATCAGTGGAATCGGTGTTAGGTTGTACGGGCCTTATATCAATATCAGGTGAAAAGAACCTCGCCAGTATATGTCTCAATACTACCTGGTCTGTTGGCCCTTCCGTAATTAATCCGAATGTCATCGCCATTAGAAATTATCAGGTAAGCCGCCAAGTAATCCTTTTGTCCACATTTCCGATAGCTTCATCGGTGTAGTTACTTTAGGTTTTTCAGAAATTCTTGTTACTATAGTGTGCCCGTCAATATTCCTTTTTACCACAAACAGGCGTTGTTCAGGATCATTCAGGTCCAGACCATCCAACGTAGCTGGATTATGAGTAGTCATTAAGACTTGCTTATCATTTTTGTCAGACAGGTCAACAAGCATATTGATCAGTTTGGCGCACAGCTTAGGATTAAATGATGCTTCGATATTGTCAATAGCGAAAAATTGTGGCGTCTTTTTACTCGAGAATAACACTATATAAAATAACAGAAACAGAAACCCTTCATTTGCACTGCGCTGGTCAAGGTAGTTAAGTTCTGATTTAATGAAGCGGTCTTTAATGGTGATCTTATATTCATTTGACATCAGATCATTTGG
>Ga0206949_1109_pt1 | contig 11893 bp, 9 predicted proteins | sample Alteio_BWOrgHeat_40_FD_153240 | JGI IMG/M metagenome (GOLD analysis project Ga0206949, IMG submission 153240) | Enriched cells from forest soil in Barre Woods Harvard Forest LTER site, Petersham, Massachusetts, United States -... | ecosystem: Environmental > Terrestrial > Soil > Temperate forest > O...
GAAACATTTCCCGAAAAACGACCTTGTTGATTATTTGCAAAAGGCCGGTATTCGTTTTGGCGCCGACCTGAATGCCTATACCAGTTTTGATGAAACGGTATACGAGCTGCCCATCCCCACTGACGACCCTGCGATGACAGCAAATGGCCTTAAAATTATGCGTGATTGGGCGCAGGAGGCTACGCTCGATCCGGTTGAAATAAACAACGAGCGCGGGGTTGTATTAGAAGAAGAACGGTTGGGCAAAGGGGCAAATGACCGCATGTCAAGGCAGTTTTACCCTGTAATGCTCAATCATTCGCGTTATGCTGAACGTTTACCTATAGGGAAGGATAAGGTGTTGATAAACTTTAAACCCGAAGTGATCAGGCGTTTCCATCATGACTGGTACCGTCCTGACCTGCAGGCGCTGATTGTTGTTGGAGATGTAAATGTAGACGAGGTTGAGAAGATGATACGCCAAAAATTTTCTGATCTGAAAAACCCTGAAAATGAACGGACGAGGACGCTATATACCGTTCCGTTAACCGGGCATAACCAATTTCTAACGGTTACCGATAAAGAGAAACCGGCCACAGAAATAGAGATTTTATACAAGCACAAGGCTGCCGAAGTAAAAACCCAAGCCGATTACCTGGCATTATTAAAACGCACGTTGTTTAACCAACTATTTGCCGCGCGCCGGTATGCCGAAATAAACGCGCAAAGCAATCCTGCGTTTGTCAATATGGATGCAGGCGTACAAGGCTTACTTGGTGGGCTGGATATGTTTTCGTTTGATGTGACACCCAAAGAAGGGCAATTGGAGCAGGGTTTTAAACAAGCCTGGGCGATGCTTGAAAAGGTAAAGCGAGATGGTTTTACCCAAACCGAGTTAGATCGCGTTAAGCAAAGCTACCTGCGTGGAATGGAGAAAAGCGTAGAGGAAAAAGATAAAACCCCATCGGGCGATTTTGTAAAAGAATACCAAAACCTGTTTTTGCACCAGGAGGCGTCGCCGGGCATTGAATGGGAATACAATTTTACCAAAGCAAATATGGATGCCATTAACCTTGCCGATATGAGTGCCATTATGAGCGAATACCTCAAATCGGCTAACGTGGATGTGTTGGTACTGGCGCCTGAATCTGAAAAAAGCAGCCTGCCCGATTCTGCAACGATAGCCGGGTGGGTAAAATCAGTATCAGCATCAGCGATTGCGCCGTTTAAAGATGTGGAGGTGACCCAGCCGCTGCTAAGTACTAAACCACAGCCGGGTAAGGTTATTAAGAGAAACGCTGTTCCGCAGATTGGCGTAACTACGCTTACCCTAAGCAATGGTGTAAAAGTTGTGCTAAAACCTACCGACTTTAAAAATGATGAGATACGTTTTACGGCCTTTAGCCCCGGTGGCACCTCGTTGTATAGCGATGCCGATTTTGATAATGCTGCCAATGCCGCGGCATTAATGAGCAGTTTTGGCCTTGGTGATTTTAACCCCGTGCAATTATCCAAAGTATTGAATGGCAAGCAGATCAACGTAGCTGCAAGCATTGGTCCGCGTAGTCAAAATATCAATGGCAAATCAACCCCCGCCGACCTGGAAACGGCGCTGCAACTACTTTACCTGGAGTTTACACAGCCGCGTATAGATAGCGTGCTGTTTGCCAATATTATCAGCAACGCCAAAGATGCTTTGGTTAACCGCTATGCTGAGCCTAATAATGTATTTAGCGATAGCATTAGTTATGTTATCGGTAATTACAGCTTCCGCTCATCACCATCAACGCTGCAAAGGCTTGATAAAATTAACCTGCAAAAAGCTTACGCTATTTACAAGGACCGCTTTGCCGATGCCTCAGGGTTTACTTTCACTTTTGTGGGGAATTTTGATGTGGATAGCATTACACCCTTGCTGGAGCAATATTTAGGCGCCTTACCGTCACTGCATAAAAACGAAAAGGCCCGAGACCTGGGTATTCATATCCCTGGCGGGCAAATCACCAAAAAAGTTTTTAAAGGCACAGAAAATAAGGCCCTGGTAAGATTGGTGATCAGCGGCGATTACAGTTATAGCCCGGTTAACAACCTATTGTTAAAAGCCCTTGGCGATATCTTACAAATAAAAGCTTTACAGCAGCTGCGTGAAGCGGAAAGCGAAGTTTACAGCCCCAGTGTACAAACCTTGTATAATAAGAATCCCCGAAACCGGTATGCCATTACAATTAGCTTCGGCTGCGCCCCAAAAAACGTTGACCATTTGATCGATATGGTTGAAAAAGAAATGGCAACACTTAGAGACAAGGGCGTGGAAGCAGATGACATAGAAAAGTTTAAAGCGGCTTACGAAAAAAATGTGGAGCTGGCCTTTAAGGACAACGGTTTTTGGCTTGGTTATCTTTCCGGGCAATATGAAAATGATGAGAATGTGTTGCAGGTATTGGACGCGCAGGCAAACCTTGCAAAAATAAATCCCAACACATTACAGGAAGCAGCAAAAAAATACCTGGCTGGTGAGAATATGATCCGCTTTGAATTGCTGCCTGCTGATGCATCACCCAATTAAAGATGATATATGCGCTGAAAAAGTTGATGAACTGTAATTGGATTATACCAATAATCCGGCGATAAGAATCCGCCTGGGATTCACACCATCAACGTATTCAAATTTGTGCTATTTTTAACCCGAAAGCCTTCCATGAAAATGGAAGGCTTTTTATTTTTAGTATACCAGGAATTAAGTATTTTCTTTAATCGGTTTACCATGCCAATAATTGGCTAGTAATGACCCTGTAGTGTTCATAATAGGGCCGAATACGGCAGGAGCCAGGCCGACGGTCGCGATCTTGCCCATGGCTTTCGCCAATCCCGATGCGAGTCCCGCATTTTGCATACCTACTTCAATTGCCATGGTACGGCAATCGCGTTCGGTCATTTTGAATAGCCGCCCGGCCCAATATCCAAATGTGTATCCGAGTAAATTATGAACAAGCACCAATATAACCAGCAGTCCACCGATATTTAACAGGCTATCTCTGCCGGCAGCGGTAATGATAACGATGATAAATACTATGCCTAACATGGATACCAGCGGCATCAGTTTTTCGAGCCACGAAGCGCGCTTTAATAAGTACTTATTAAAAATAATACCTATTCCAATGGGTATGATCACAATTTTGATAATGTCCCACATCATGCCCAGCGCATCAATTTTGATGAATTCGCCACCGAGCAGCTTCATCAATAAAGGGGTAATAAAAGGCGCGAGCGAAGTTGAGACGGCGGTTATGGTGATGGATAAAGCCAGGTTAGCCTTTGCCAGGTACGACATAACGTTTGAGGCCATGCCATTTGGCGAGCAGCCTACCAGGATCATCCCCGCAGCTATCTCGGGTGGAAAATTGCTTAATTTAGCCAATGTAAAACCCAGCAGCGGCATAATGATGAAATGGCTGCCAACACCAATAAAAACGCCTTTAGGCATTTTTATAACGCCTGTAAAATCTTTTAGGCCCATAGATGTACCCATGCCGAACATAATAAGCTGTATCAACGGCGTGATCAAATTGGACAGCGTGAAGTTATTAACCTTAACAAAGTACTGCGGGAAATACAAGGCAACTGTTACCGAGCCAAAAATAATGAGCGTATATGAGAAACCTTTGAATGAAGCCGATCCCCGGCAAGCAATGGCCAGTATAAAAAAGAATGCTATGATAAAGTAGCCTGCATGGGCAATGCCATTCCGAAAAATAAAATACGCCGCCAAAAGCAGGCACAGCACAGCAATGCCCCCTGAAATTTTATAAATATTACTGTTTTTCAATTGATTAAATTTAGGTTATGATCATTACCAAGTACGTTTTTGCATCATGGAATCTAAGTGTGCCCGGGTCATTTTTCCTTTCTCCGGGTGTTGTTGTAGCCATTTCAAAAAAGCTTCCCTAATGTTGTCGCCCCATTCGCTGTCGATCTCACCGGTTGAGAAGGTACCTGCTTTTAACATTTCATGGCTAAAATCATCGCGTAAAGCAACAAATTCAGATATAGCGACAACCTTTTCAGCAAGATGTGCGGGAACAAAAAGCACACCCTCTTTTTGGGCTATCACCAGGTCGCCCGGCAAAACAATGGCATGGCCAATGCGGATAGGTGTATTAAGCCCCATCAAAACCATTTGTTGCATATACGATGGATCAAAGTCACGTACAAAGGCGTTAAATCCATGGATTTCTTTCAGCCCCTGTAAATCACGCGCTGAACCATCAAAAACAACCCCGTTGCCTGATTTAGCGTATATGGAATTACCGAGATTGTCACCTATCAATGTGCCGCCCTTTATCTTGCCAAATCCATCGGCTACATAAACGTCGCCCTTTACCAAAGCATCTATCGGCCATGAGTTGGTATTGCCTTTTCGGCCTTCTTTTGCGCCACGATCTTTGATATTCTTCTCCACATCGGGTCGGCTGGGCATATACATGGCGGTAACAGCACGGCCTACAACAATTGTAGTGTCGTCCGACGTTTTCCAGTCGCCCTCAAACTGGTTGCTGTAGCCTTCGTTATTCAGCACTGTCCAGGCATCCTCAATACTTATTTTTTTTGCCCTTCCTATAAGCGAATCCGGGATTTTTGGCCTGCCATCAGCAAAGCGTTCACCTTTCCATTCCGAAGTATAGAATATTAATTCATCCCTTGATATGGTTTGCGCTTTGGCCTTCATTTGCAGGCCCATGCTTATAATCAGCCCGACTAATAGTAATTTATGATATTTCATTAGGGTTCAGTTGGATGGGTTTGTCCTTTAAGAGCATTTTGTTCACTTTGCGCCACTTTTTTAGGCGGATAAATAGGGTTGGCTATGCCGTTCAGGTCATATACGATCGCGCCCGCCCTTATGGTCATTTCACATTGCAGTTTTTTGTCTGTTTCTATCTTGTAGCCGGAATAATCAAATAACCCGAACTTGCCTTTTTGCATATCCAATATAGCTACATCGGCACACGAGCCTACCGACAGGTTCCCCAGTTCTTCATGTTTTATTTCTTTTGCAGGATTTGATGTGCTGGCCTGTATAACATCATGCAAAGGCATGCCAATTGCCAGGAATTTAGTCATGCAGGTAAGCATGTCTTTCATGGCATCGTTCATGCTGCTAACATGCAGGTCGGTACTGATCGAATTGGGGAAGAAATTTTCTTTAGCCGCAGGTATGGCCTGGGAAAATGCAAAGCTGATGCCTCCATAACCTACGTCAAAAATGATCCCCCTTTTTCTTGCATCCCAAACAAAAGGCTTTACCTTATTGGTGGTTATATCCACAATGTATTCGCGGGAGCCTAACTGTCCAAAGCAATGGGTGAAAATATCACCCGGTCGCAGGTGCTGCATAAACAATTCTTCAATGGATAATGGCGGATTGCTTCCACCAAAGTCGATCATAGCGGGAATGCCGCCTGCTAAGGTACCGGCTTCAACGGCGCGGTCTGCCGGTATCCAATCATGCCCTTCGTAATGGGCCAGTTTAATGCCTACAATGATGTCTTTGTATTTCCTGGCTACAAGGGCAGTCATCTTGGGGTCCATGTCATTCTCGTTCTGTTCATAACCGCCGCGCATGCCTTCGCCCACAATATTTATGAAAGCCAATACCCGCGTTTTTGAAATATCTATAGTTTGTGCTTTAAAAATAGGGAAGGTCCTCCAGCCTGAACTGCCGGCGTCAACAACGGTGGTAACGCCGTTTCTGAAAGTAAACCCATCGGGCGATATGCCCAGGGTGCCGTCTTCATATTGATGGTCTGGCTCTGTGCCATAAAAGTCATGGGTATGGATATCTACCAATCCGGGAGTAACGTACATGCCCTTTGCATCCACAACCTGTATGGCCTGCTTAGCGTCGATATCTTTTGCTACGAGCGTTATTTTTCCGTTTTCAATACCAACATCCATTATGGCATCTATGTTATTTTTAGGATCGATCACATGCCCGCCTTTGATCACGATATCATACGATTGTGCCATGGCCCCCTTACTGAACAGCACCAGCAGGAGAAGCATTAAGAAAAAGTGTTTTTTCATCTTCAGCTAATATTTACAATTATTGGTTTATAATCCAGGCAGTAAACCTATACGGCCCCCTGTAATATTGATCTTACTCTTCCGGCAACAATATCTACCTGGTCGGGCCGCAGAAGTACTACTCCAACTGTAAGATGATCTTTACCTCCGTTGGCAACAATACTTGGCGTTCCGGTTTTTAAGGCAGTAACCACCTCTTCAGGTTTGATCTTAACCTTGCTTTCATCCCAGGTTACTTTTAAACTTGGAAATGCATTTGCCGGCCCCGGATCAACCACCGTTTCGGTTTTTACCGTCTGTACTGTTTCCAATTGCGAGCCGATATGTTTGGTGCGATCCAACCAGTCCTGCCATTCCTTTTTATGGTCCCTGTCCAAATAAGCTTTCAAGGCGGCGTACATGCCGAACATTTCTTCCTTGTTTACCTTCATAGGGCGGCCTATTGGCGCCTCGTTAGGACTGTGGTTAAGGCGAGCGGCAGTGATCAGGTCCTTACGACCGAAAAGCAATCCCGCGCTTTGTGGGCCCCTTATCATTTTACCGCCTGAAAAAGTTACCAGGTCGAAACCAATTTTCTGAAACTTGAACAGGTTTTCCACCGGCGGTACGTCTGCCGCGGCATCCAGTAAAGTAGGGATATTGTGTTTTTTTGCTATCGCGACGAAATCCTCATGCGTCACGCTGCTTTTGCCTGCTGCATTGAAGAATAAAGCCATAACCGTTCGTTCGTTAATAGCTTTTTCCATTTCATCATTACCTTCAACCTCAATAATCTTTGCACCGGTGGTAGTCACCGCCTGGTCGAACAGGTATCTATGCGTTTTTTGCATAATTACTTCTGGTTGCGGTCCGGGCAGATTGGGCAACGATCTGATCTTTTCATGATCTGTTCCGGTAATGGCCGCGGCTGTACTCAGTAATATGGCGCACGAAGCACCAGACGTAACCATGGCCGATTCTACCTGCAGCATTTCTGCGATCTTGCCACCCACTTTATCCTGCAATTCATACATGTTGGCAAAATCATGGGATGTTGAATTAATAGCTTCCAATACTTCCGGTAACATCAACGATCCTGATAAAAAAGTCATGGTTACCGATGCATTAATTACCGGTGTAACGCCCAGTTCTTTAAACAGGTCGCGTGCGGGCGCTTTTGGCGGAGCCGGCGTGATAGCCTCAAAAGCAGACGCTTTACTTGCCAGGCTACCTGTTAAGGGTAATAGGGCAAGGCCTTTTAATATATCTCTGCGTTTCATATTATTCGCTTTTATATATAAGCTATACAATCCATCTCAACCAGTGAGTTGCCCGGTACACCACCTTTGGCCACAGCAACAGTAGTACGCACCGGCGGATTTTTGCCGAAGCGGCCTTTGTAAACTTCATTCATGCCCTGGTAATCAGCAATATCATTCAGAAAAACGCCTACTTTAAGCACTTTCTCCATCGATGAACCTGCCTTTATTAATTCTTCTTCAAGCGATTTTAGCACGATTTCGGTGTGCGCTTTGATCTCGAATGGTTCAACATGGGCGCCCTTTCCGGCGATAAAAATCAGGTTGCCAAATTTGGTTGAGCCTGAAAATAAGGGCACATCCTGCAACGTTGTTACGTTGTTCACTACTTTTTCTTCGGCAATAGCATTTTTGCTTATCCCGAGAACTGATAGGCCGGCAATTGAAGCCAGCATTTTTTTCAGGGCAGATCTTCTTTTTTCCATGGTGTTTTGAGTTTAGTGTATTAAGTGTTTGGTTTTTCTTGTTTCAGCTATAAATTACTTTGCAGCCACTGGTGGATTTTTAGTATTTAAGGTAAGTATATATTTTATCATTTTATCGCATCGGCCTTGCTGATAGCAGGATGCGGCGCCATCGGAACCGGCCCCCATACGCCACTGCCACCGCTGATAACTTTGTCCGTAAGCGTATTCACTGAATTTTGGTCATGCGGATACTTGGTCGCTACAGCCGTATAAGCCGGGCCCACCAGTTTGTCTTCTGTTTTGTGGCAGGCGAGGCAATCTGATTTAGCGATCAACGCCTTACCATCAGCAATCTCCGCATCAGTAGCGAATGGTGGTGGCGGTGGAGCTTTTGCAACTGCAGTAGCCGGTTTTTTCTTCGCGGCTGTTTTTTTCTTAGCCTGTGCAGATGCCACACAAACCGATAAGGTAAGCACGGCACACAAAGCAGGTGTTATCAGTTTTATAATTTTCATAGTTGTTATTTCTGTTTTTTGGTCATCTTCCATTCACGACCCGGGTCATCCACTCTGAAAGTTTCCAGGTTACCCTGGTCCTGCAGGGTAGTATATATGGTTCGGCCATCGGGGCCACCAAAACATACATTGGTTGGTTTTTTCCCGGTAAGCTGTATTTCCTGCAAAATTTTTCCATCGGGCGATACTTTGTCTATCATCCCTTTGCCAAAGCGGGCCTGGTAAATGTTGCCTTTTACATCGCACCGCAACCCATCCGTACCGAAGTCTGCAAATTCGATCAACAGCCGTTTATTGCTTATTTCGCCTTTGGATGAAAGATCATAAACCCATATTTTTCTCTTTTCATTCACATACAATTTCCGGTTATCAGGGCTTACATCTATTCCGTTCACAGTCCCCATACTGTCTAAAACCGTCATTTTGCCATCAGTATCTATACGCCATATTTTTCCTGTCCCTGCTTTCCAGTTAGGGTCACTGGCGTAAAGCCTGTCTTTGTTGTCAATAGCTATGTCATTTGGCTGGCTCATGGTTGCTTCGTGTGCAAAAAAGGTTTGCTGTTTGGTAGCCATATTTACCTTGATGATGTTGTGCCCTGTGTAATCGGCGATCAGCATATTGCCGCGACTGTCAAACCGAATGCCGTTGCCAATACTTCCTTTGGGAAGCTCGATAAATACGCTGGCCTTTCCATCAGGGGTTATTTTACCAATGGTACCATCATGGTCAAAATTCACGGCATAAACATTACCATATTTATCAACCGCCGGGCCCTCAACGCCAATAGTGAAACTTTTAACCGGTGTAAATAGTGCCGACTTAAATAGCTGCGTAGTATCTGCCGTTTGCGCATTGGAATTGATGGTGATAGCCGCAAACAATGCAAGGAGTAATAGCTCCCCGGATTTAAAAGCACTGTTGAATAATGATTTAATCATGATCTTGTTTCGGTGCCATTTTTCTTACTGCACTTACCTGCGCAGGCGTAACAACTTCGGGCAGATTATTAAAATTCGATTTTATATAAGTAAGTACTTCAGCTATCTGCTCATCAGTTAAAAAACTGCCATGCGCAGGCATTACTTCATTGTATGATTGCCCTTTTACTGTAACCGGCCCTTTGAGCCCGTTCAGCACCACATATATCAATCTATCAACATTGTAATTTACCCATTCCGATTGTGCAAGCGGAGGGAAACGGTTGCCGTCGCCCTTGCCATCGCTTTGATGACAGGCTATGCAATAAGTGCTGTATACAGCTGACGCGGCAGGCATATCTTTAAACAGGTTATCTTTAATCTCATCAGGTGTTTTGATATTGGATGCCGTTTTTTTTCGGTTTTCCATCGCGGCCAGTTGCTCGGTACCAAAGGTCTTTTTATCACCTGTAAACTCAATGCGCCAGATCTTTCCTTTCTCGGTGTCGCTAACATATAGTGAGCCATCCGGCCCTTCAGCTAATCCCATAGGGCGATATACAGCATTGCTTACATTCAAAATAGGGTCAACCCGGGCAAAGCCATCTGCAAAAACTTCCCATGGCCCTGAAGGTTTGCCGTCTTTAAAGGGAACAAATGCAATTATAAAGCCCGCCTGCGGATAAGGTGCACGGTCTGTAGAGCCATGAAAAGCCACAAACGCACCATTTTTATAACGTGCCGGAAATTGTTTGCCCCTATAAAAAAGCAGGTCGTTGGGAGCGAAATGCGCGGGGAAAGCCATAATTGGTTGAGTTAGTTTTGCACCGTTGCCTTCTTTAACCCCATCGCCGCCAAATTCCGGGTTAAGTAGTTTTTTCCCTTTAACATCAGAGTAGTAATAATATGGCCAGCCGCCATCCATGCCTTCGTTCACTTTGAAAAATTCCTCGGCAGGTTCCATAGCGCTTTGCCATGGTGTATACAGATCCGGCCAGATCATATGCAGATCGTCACGACCGTGAGCAACAGTGTATAATGATTTGCTTTTTTGGTCCCAATCCATTGCAACAATGCTGCGCAAGCCTGTAGCATATTTAATACCGTCCGACTGGTGCTGATTGGTTTTGTTTGCATCAAACATCCATATGCCACCGTGGTCTTTTAGCCAGGGGTTACCCTTGTCGGGCGAATCAGGATCTCCAACTCCGGGAGAGCCCGGCAAACGGTTTCTTTCCTGGCCCGCGTTAGATCCCGCTCCCCAGCCAACGTAAATGTGCCCTTTATTATCAAAGGCTACAGGCTTGGTTTGATGTTCGTGATAGGGTGGATTGTCAATAACAATGGTATCCATTTTGCTGTCAGGAACCAATTGCCCGCGTTTAAGCTTCATGCGGTAAACCATCAGCTCCGAACTGAAATATAAATACCCATTATGGATGCGCATAGCGGTGCCGTAACTATGCCCTTCGTATTTTCCAAATGGTTGTATGATATCAACTTTGCCATCGCCATTCGTATCTCTTAAGGCGATATTGCCGTAACCACCATTTAACCATGGGCTCCTTACCTTTACATAGATATCGCCATTTGAATTTACAGCGATATGCCTTGCACCTCCCTTTAGGCTGTCGACCACAACTATCGCCCGGAAGCCATCCGGAAGAAAAAGCCCGTCGTTATCCGGAGCCACAGGAGCAGGGTGATTCTTGCTGGCACTATTCCATGAAAATCCCAGGAAAGTGAGTAATATACATGCACTAATAAGCTTTAATAAATGCAAGTGGAAATAGCGTGAAATGTTAATCAAGGCTTTTTTGGCGTTGTTTTCAAGGTCCATTTTAGGTAAATAAAACTTTTATATAAAAAATCAGAAAACTTTTAGTCGTACTATATTTTTGATTCTGTTGAGCTGAGCCAGCCAACATTCTTATATTTTCATTATTATTTAATACCAGGCCTAAATAATACCATGTTACTGATTGGGTTACCAGATGGCAGTATTTTTTTATAATATTTTAAAATAGGTTTAATAATCTTAACCAAACTGGTCCAGACTTTTGATCGAACGGCACTAATCGCGACAGCAAGTTAAGAAAAAAGTTATTACTTCTAATAACTATTGCAAAAAAAATTGAAAGTTATGTAACTTTTTAAAAAAAATTAAAAACATTGGTTAATGTAAACACAATTACTTTAACAGCAGCTTTTAATTAAACCCAACAACGAATCAAGTACCGACGGTTTGAACCGTTGCAAATAGCAGTTATCCCTGTTTTTCCGGATAAAAATCATTTAATCGGCAAAGACCCTGCCTTCATCGACACATCTATTACTGCCCCACATTTCCGTCATACTTTTAATTGTGATAAGGCCGGGAGCTTTATTATTTAAAAACAATGATGAATAAAAATTTAAAACGAAAGGAAAAATTATCATGACAAGAAAGATTATTGGGGGAGTAGTTGCCTCATCTATGGCATTAACATTATTTGTAGTTGCTTGCAAAAAAAATAGCAGTTCGACTTCTACCAGTACAAGTACCAGCACCAGCACTACTTCTACCGGAACTTCCGATACTTCGGGTTGCAGTACCTCAACCGGTTCGAGTAAAGTTGTTTGTTTAGCAGAAAATTTTCTGAACACGCTTTCCGCAACTCAAAAAACATCAGTACTCCTTAGTTTAACGT
>Ga0206949_1332_pt1 | contig 11838 bp, 8 predicted proteins | sample Alteio_BWOrgHeat_40_FD_153240 | JGI IMG/M metagenome (GOLD analysis project Ga0206949, IMG submission 153240) | Enriched cells from forest soil in Barre Woods Harvard Forest LTER site, Petersham, Massachusetts, United States -... | ecosystem: Environmental > Terrestrial > Soil > Temperate forest > O...
CAAACATTCGCTGCGGGAATACAGGTTGAATTTGTTTGTAACTATATTAAATGCGCTTTGTGTTTCTGTTTTTACAGGCTATTTTTGAGGATTGTATGAATAAATTCCTGATCATAGGCCTTGGCAATATCGGAGATGAATACCGACACACCCGGCATAACATTGGTTTTGATGTGGTAACAGCATTTGTATTGAAACATGGCGGCCTCTTTAAAACAGACAGGCTCGCCGAAACAGCCGAAGTGAAATGGAAGGGTAAAATATTTATCTGTATCAAACCCACCACTTACATGAACCTGAGCGGTAAGGCATTTAAGTACTGGATAGATAAAGAGAAAGTGGATCTGCCGGCTACGCTGACCATTGTGGATGAACTCGCGCTTCCTTTAAGTAAATTGCGGTTGCGCGGCTCGGGCAGCGATGCGGGCCACAATGGGTTGAAAGATATCCAGCTTACACTTGGCACCGATCAATATCCTAAATTGCGTTTTGGTATCGGTAATAATTTTCCGAAAGGCAGACAGGTAGATTTTGTTTTGGGAAGATGGACAGCAACCGAAATCCCCATCGTGCAGCAGAAAATAGAAAAATGCAGTGAAGTGATCGAATCGTTTGCTGCGATCGGAATTGAGAAGACAATGAATATGACAAACACTTTAAACTTTGAATAAGCGTATGTGTAGTGTGAAGAATTAAACAGACAATATCCATTCGAAAATCCAAATCCAATAATCCTTAAACCAAATTGTATGAAAATATTCTGTGTAGGAAGAAACTATGCCGACCATGCAAAAGAACTGGGTAATGCAGTTCCGGAAGAGCCGGTTATTTTTATGAAACCGAAAACTGCTTTGATGCAGTCTGATGCACCTTTTTATTATCCTGAATTTTCCAATGAACTTCATTACGAAGCAGAAGTAGTGCTGCGTATTTGCAAGAACGGAAAATATGTTGATGAAGATAGTGCACCCGATTACTATGATGCATTTACGATCGGTATCGATTTTACTGCGCGTGATATTCAGGCTGAATTAAAGAAGAAGGGTTTGCCATGGGAAAAAGCCAAAGCATGGGATAACTCAGCTGTGATCGGAAAGTGGTTCCTGTTCACACCGGAGCTAAGAAAAAAGCCGATCCATTTTTCCATGCAGAAAAATAAAGAAGATGTACAGGTGGGGAATACAGACGATATGATCTTTTCATTCAACACCATCGTAGCGCATATTTCTCAATACTTTTCGATCAATATCGGCGACCTGATCTATACAGGCACGCCGGCAGGTGTGGGGGAATGTGTTACAGATGATGTGCTCGAAGGATTTTATGAGAAAGAGAAAGTGTTTGCAGTAGAGATCAAATAATTTCTTTCATGCAAAGAATAACAGGCGCAGGATTTTTCTTTGCGTGAAACAAACAAACAGATGCTTACGCCGGATATATTATTACATGCTTACAGATTGATGGCCACAGCCAGGTCGATGGCCGATACCTATGATGCCAACCGGCAGGTATGCAAATATGTTCACTCAACTTCACGCGGCCATGAAGCGATACAGATAGCCACCGGTTTGCAATTGCTATCCTGCGATTGGGTGAGCCCTTATTACAGAGACGACAGCATTTTATTATCGATCGGTTTTACACCATACGAACTGATGCTGCAGCTGCTTGCAAAAAAAGAAGATCTTTTTTCCGGTGGGCGGTCTTATTACTGTCACCCGAGCAGCAAGGATTCAGCAAAACCATCTATCATACATCAAAGCAGTGCAACAGGCATGCAGGCCATTCCAACAACAGGCGTTGCGCAGGGAATACAGTTTTTAGAACAGTCGCAATCTCCCTTATTTAAGAGATCTGCAGATGGAAAATTACCCATTGTTGTTTGTTCATTGGGTGATGGAAGCGTATCGGAAGGAGAAGTAAGCGAAGCATTGCAGTTTGCCGTACTCAAGCAATTACCCATTATTTATCTGGTACAGGATAATGGCTGGAGCATCAGCGCAACAGCGGAAGAGATACGGACAACCAATGCTTATGAATACGCCGCAGGTTTTAAAGGATTAAAACGTTTGCAATGTGACGGCAGCGATTTTATCCGCAGTTATGAAACCATGGAGCAGGCCATCAGTTATGCAAGGGCAGAACGCAGGCCGGTACTGGTGCATGCAAAAGTGCCGCTGCTTGGACACCATACAAGCGGTGTGCGAAAAGAATTTTACCGAAACCGGGAAGACCTTTTAAAGCATGGATTATATGACCCTGCGCCAAAACTGCGATTGTTATTAAATGGAGTAGGTTACCGGGAACATGAAATTAATGCAGCAGAAACAGAAGCGCTTGAAAAAGTGATGAGCGATTTTGCACGCGCACAGCAAGCTGCAGAACCAGATACGGATCAGGTGGAAGCACATGTATTTGCACCAACCGCCGTAACAGAAGAAAAAGGAAAACGGGTTCCCAAAAATGGCGAACGCGTGATGATGGTTGATGCCGCATTACATGCAGTAGAAGAAATATTAAGTGAATATCCCGAAGCAGTTTTATACGGACAGGATGTTGGTGCCAGGTTAGGCGGTGTATTCCGCGAAGCCGCAACACTGGGTGATAAATTTGGCAGCAGCCGTGTGTTCAATACTGCGATACAGGAAGCATACATTGTTGGATCAACCGTTGGCTTATCGGCATTGGGTATGAAACCGATCGTTGAAATTCAGTTTGCAGATTATATTTATCCTGGGTTGAACCAACTGATCACAGAAGCATCCAAATCATGTTATTTATCCAATGGAAAATTTCCTGTGCAGATGGTATTGCGTGTGCCAACGGGTGCGTATGGCGGCGGCGGGCCCTATCACAGTGGAAGTATCGAAAGCACTTTATTATCTGTGAAAGGGATCAAAGTAGTGTACCCATCCAATGCAGCCGATATGAAGGGTTTGATGAAAGCCGCGTTCCTTGACCCCAACCCCGTAGTAATGCTGGAACACAAAGGGCTTTACTGGAGTAAGGTTCCCGGAACAGATGATGCACGAACCATTGAGCCCGCTAAAGATTATATTCTGCCGCTTGGCAAAGCAAATGTGGTTGTTGAAGCAGATGCGGCTAACGTGCGCAAAGGCGAAACGGTTTGCATTATTACATATGGCATGGGCGTTTACTGGGCCAAAACAATGGCTGAACAGCTGCCCGGCCAAATAGAGATACTCGACCTGCGTACGCTTTTTCCACTGGATGAGGAAGCCATTTTCAGTGCGGTACGCAAACATGGAAAGGTGTTGGTGCTGAGTGAGGAGCAGCAGAATAATTCGTTTGCAGAAGCGCTTGCGCTGCGTATCTCCAATAGCTGTTATCATTTTTTAGATGCCAAAGTTGAAGTAATGGGCGCCAAAAACCTGCCCGCCGTACCGATCAATATGGCCCTGGAAGCCGCCATGCTGCCCAATCCGGCAAAACTGGCAGAACGGATACACAAACTTTTAGCGTACTAAGGGTTTTCATTTTGGGCAAACCTCCTATATTTGCAGCCCGTTAAAAGGAGTTAGTCTGGAGTAGAAGCCTGAAGACTGGAATTCTACTGGCAGTCACACTCACACCCGGCGAGGTAGCTCAGTTGGTTAGAGCACAGGATTCATAACCCTGAGGTCACGAGTTCAAATCTCGTTCTCGCTACAATTTGTTAAGAAAATGCGAAAGCATTTTCTTTTTTTATTAAGATCAATAATGATCTCGACGCCTTAATGTTCTGCCAGCTGATTCACTTTTGTTATTTTGACTGTATGAAAATCCAACTTACCGGACACTGATCAAAGTCAATATCCTGTTTTGCAGCTTTACAGTACCGGCATCTATTTTCCACCTGATATCAATAGATTGGCCAGGCGCAACAGTGGCCACTGCATGCAACGAAACCTCTGCAAGGTTCATAGTGCTGACCCTTGTTCTGTCTGAAAAAGGAACCAGGTTGCCATTTTGATAAATGCTGAATGTTGCGGTTGCACTGCTTGCAACAATACTCGGCGGATAAATGGTTCCGGTTACTGTCGCTGCCTCAAAACCTGTTATGGTTCCCAAATTAGCGCCTATATCACCTATTACATTTGAGCCACCGGCATTGGATACATTACCCGCCGAAGAAAAAATGGCAAAGCCCGATAAGCTGCCAAATAAAGGGTTACAGGCAACCGGCATGGAAACGGTAGAAACATCCAGGCCGACTGCACCGTTATTAGAAAATAATCTTCCTGTAACGGAACTCTGATTGCCTAACGTAACCGCACCGTTGTTAGAAAGAATGACTCCTTTCATAACAGTTGAAGCACCGAGGGCAATAGCACCTTCCGCTATCCAGTAAACATTACAGGCAGAGGCACCGTTGATCAACAGGACAGTAGTACCTGCCGCTGTGCTGAAAGCCGCGCCGAATTTGAAGATAAATTCCGCATTGGGATCATTCTGCCCGTCAAGGGTGAGTGTGCCTAAAGAAGTACAGGCTCCTGCATTGTAATATACACCCGGGGTAAGTGTTTCGCCACCACCATACACCGCAGTATGTGATGAATTGGTTACTGTTTTTGCCATCAAAAGGTTATATGCACTTCGTAAATCTATTTTACCCTGGCCGGTTCTGTCACCGGGTGTTATAGAATATTGTCCGTTAAAGGAGACCGCATATTTTCCCGCAGGCGGTGTTATGATCATACCCATTATAGTATCATCTGTTGTTGAAACAGTTGATACTTCGGCGCCTGCGGTAACAGAACTGTATCTATCTGAATTGGCCAGCACAAAGTCTGTTGTTGCCAGGGTTCCTGTCAGTGGTAATGTTATAGCTGTTGCGCCTGTAGTTATGATAGTAGTGGCAAACGGTGCGGGCCAGGTAAGTGTTGCTGCATTATTGTTTGCCACACCCGTACCTCCGTTAACAGGCAAAATTATTCCTGTAATGTTGGATGCTGTTCCGGAAGTGTTTTGATTGAGTAATGGAAAATCTGCTGCAACTGCAATGGAAGGAACGCCGGATGCAGTTGTATTTTTTAATATTCCCGTGCTTAATGTTGCCAGTGGAACGCCGTTAATTTTTGAAACGATCGTAGCGTTTTGTGTACCGGCCACATCCCCGCTAAAACTTCCGCTGAACGAACCGGTGGCGCCCGTTAACCCTGTTACACCGGCATCGCCTTTAAATCCATTGGTTCCATTTGCACCATCTGTTCCATTCGATCCGTTGGTTCCGGTTAAACCTTGTGATCCTGTTAATCCTGTTGGGCCAATATCGCCTTTGATTCCATTGGTTCCATTTGCACCATCTGTTCCATTCGCTCCGTTGGTTCCGGTTAAACCTTGTGATCCTGTTAATCCTGTTGGGCCAATATCGCCTTTGATTCCATTGGTACCATTTGCACCATCTATTCCATTCGCTCCGTTGGTTCCGGTTAAACCTTGTGATCCTGTTAATCCCGTTAAGCCAATATCGCCTTTGATTCCAGTGGTACCATTTGTTCCGTTCGTTCCGGTTGAGCCTTGTAACCCTGTTAATCCTGTCAAACCGATATCACCTTTAATTCCATCAGTTCCATTGAGGCCATTTGTTCCATTGGTACCGGTCAAACCTCTTGCACCTACAGCTCCTGTCAAACCGGTATCACCTTTGATTCCATTTGCACCATTGATGCCATCCGTACCATTGTTGCCAGTAAAACCTTTTGCACCTATGGCTCCTGTTATTCCAATATCGCCCTTCAAACCATCTGCTCCATTAGTACCGTTAACACCTGGCAAACCCTGAATTCCCCTGTCACCGACGGTCCCGTCATTTCCATTTATCCCTGACTTTCCTTGAACACCATTACTCCCTGTAGCTCCTGTTTGACCCACTGATCCCTGGCTACCTTGTGCTCCCTGTAAACCTGTTGCACCAATGTCGCCATTTTTCCCGGTCTCGCCTGCTGCACCGATAGCGCCAATCTCTCCCTGTATACCAGTTGAACCTTGTGTACCCTGTGCTCCGTTTGCACCTGTTGGCCCCTGGTTGCCTTTTGCTCCCTGGCTACCCGTTGGCCCGGTTGGACCCATTGCACCGCTTGATCCGTTTGCTGAAAACAAAGCGTAAGGAACGCTCATTAATTCACTTGTTCCGGAAATCGTATAGTTTGTTCCTCCTGTCGGATCAGTTTCTGTTTTAATAAAATAAGGGCCGGCGCCCCAATCGATCGTTGCAAAATTTCCCGATACAATTGTTCCTGCACCAATCTGTAAACTGACCAGGCCATTTACATTGGAAACAACATTTTGTTTTTCTATATACACCGCCGTTCCGTTAGAAGTTCCCTGCACTATGCTGATACGCATTCCGATGGCAGTTGAGCCAACGAGTACCTGGCTGCTGTTCCTGATCACGGCCTGGTAACTCATCTTTTGCGGTGCCTGTGCAAGCAGATGCACAGACATAAAAAATATAGAAAGGATAATCAGTGTCTTTTTCACAAGCAGTTAATTTTTAAGGATCGTAAATGATTTTACCTGTTGATTGTTTTGAGAAACCTGAAGTATGTATGTGCCTGCAACAAAATGTGCCATGATAAAACATGTTTGAAAAGCCACTGCCTTTTTACTTGCCAGGAGTCTTCCGTTTATATCATAGAGTTGGTATTGCAGGCCGGGGTATTCCATATTTTTTACTTCTACATAAAGAATATCCGTGGCTGGATTGGGATAAATGGAAAGACGAAGATTTATTCCGGCAATGGTTACAAAAGGAATTTGGTACGACTGCTGAACACCTTGCGATACAGAGGCCGTTGTTCCTGTTTCAATAAAACACACCTGACCAACGGAATAACTTGCCGATCCTCCGAAACCAATTGCATCAGTGCCCGCTGCAGTGATTGCTTCCTGTGCGTGGACACGGCTAACACACAGAAATAAAAGAAGCGTGGCGAAGATTTTCATGCGTATGCAAATAACACCTATTAACATTCCGCGATGCTAAGAGTAGCAACCATACTGGTGTGGTCGGATGTCTTGAGCGATTGTAGTTGCAGAAGTATTAACACGTTTATCGGTTAGTTTAGCCTACCTTTCTGTTCTTGACATTTTCCAATCGGGTACTTTTCATATAATCCCCCCAATGATAAAGTACCATTGAAATCTATTTCGCGAGTGTCCGGTTCATCTTTTTGATTAATACCGATTTACTGTCTCACAGTTATATGATCATAGTATATGAAACATGTAACCACTCATTTCAACGACCATACCTTCCGTGCGCTCATCGAACAGAGTGCTGAGGGTATCGCCATACTTTCAGCAGAAGGTATTCCACTGTACATTTCTCCTTCTATTAAAAAAATACTCGGATATACCGTGGAGGAAGTCATCGCGCTCGGCCTGTTTAAGCTTACTCACCCGGATGATGTTTCGGAAATGGAAATCGTTTTAAAAAAAGTATTGGAAAATCCTGGTATCCCTTTAAGAGGCCATACAGGCCGCATGCTGCATAAAGACGGAAGCTGGCGATGGCTGGAAGCCACTGTTACCAATATGCTTGATGACCCGGCTATTGCCGGTATCGTAGATAATTTCCGCGACATCACCGATAAGAAAATAGAAGAGGAGAAATTGATCCATGCTGACCAGAATCTCGGATATACGCAAATACATTTGAAAGAAGCGCAGGCAATGGCTCATCTGGGTAGTTGGGAAATCAATTTCGCCACAGGTATTTCTGTATGGTCAGATGAACTCTGCAGAATTTATGGATTGTCTCCTGAAGACAATCTCCAGTCGTATGCATCCTGGATATCATTTATGCACCCGGATGACCTCGATCATGTAAAAAAAATTACTGCACAGGGTGAGGCATCCATAAAAAATATGTCATTCTTTCACCGCATTGTCAGAAAAGATGGAACCATACGGCACCTGCATTCGCATGCACACTTTCAATTCGATGGCAATGACAAACCTGTTGGCTTATATGGGGTGGCACATGATGTAACAGACACAAAAGAAACAGAACAGGCACTCCGTGAAAGCGAATTATTTAATAAAGGTATTCTTGCTTCACTCGATTCACATATTGCGGTGATCGAAAAAAACGGAAATATTCTTGCAGTCAATACGGCCTGGAATGATTTTGCAAAGGAAAATGGCAACCTCTGCCTGGCAAGGCTTTCGAAGGGAGAAAACTATTTTGATGTGTGCATACGCGCAGCAGATGCGGGAGATGCAATTGCAGAACAGGCGATGGAAGGAATACACTCGGTATTCAAAAAAAGAAAAGAAACTTTTGAACTGGAATATCCATGTGACTCCCCGGGTGAGCGGAGATGGTTTGTACTTCGTGTTATGAAATTCGGGAAAGACGGATCCAAAATTGTATTGACGCACCAGACAATTACTTCCCGCAAAAATGCAGAAGAATCTCTTCACAGGTCGCAATCCAATTTAAAAGCGATCATTGAAAATACTGACGCAACTATTTATTCATTGGATAGCGAATTAAGGTATATAACATTTAACCAGCAACTGAAAAACTCGCTCCGGCAGGTATATGATCTATTCATTAGTCCAGGTGATAATGTATATGATTTTCTTGAAAAACTGGAGCCGGGTGAAGCCAAGGAATGGGAACATGTTTATCGCAAAGCATTGCTTGGCCAAACGGTAAAATTTGAAAAAGAGTTTCATGTCAATAACTATCATAGTTATTTCGATTTCTCCATTTACCCGATCTGGGAAAATAAAAATGTGATCGGGTTATCGTGTTTTGCTTTTGACGTTACTGAGCAAAAACGCGCAAAGGAAGCACTTAAGGAAAGTGAACTGCGTTATCGCCAGATCGTGGAAACCGCCCAGGAAGGAATCTGGCTGGTGGATGAGAATCAGGTGACCGTGTTTGTAAACAATAAATTATGTGAGATACTCGGGTATGAAAAGCAGGAAATGACCGGTAAACATATTTACGCATTCATGGATGCTGAGGGCAAACAGATAAAGGCAAAACTGGCAGAAAAAAAACATACAGCAGAGATCAGCCACAGCGATTTTAAATACATTTCCAAAACAGGAAAAGAAGTATGGGCCAGCATTTCGGCCAACCCGATCTTTGATGAGAATGGCAGGTATACCGGGTCTTTGCGAATGATCACAGATATCACCAGTAAAAAGAAAATGGGTGTGCTGTTAGAGAATGCAAACAGCCTGGCAAGACTGGGAAACTGGGAAGCAGATCTTGTAGGGAATACGCTTTACTGGTCGCCGGTTGCAAAACAGATCTACGAAGTGCCTGAAACTTTTATACCCGATCCTGCAACAGCGAATGATTATTATAAACCCGGTTTCAGCAGGCAGGCCATCAACCATGCTATTGAAGAGGCCCTGCTTAAAATAACCGGCTGGGACCTGGAACTTCAGATCATTACTGCCAAAGGAAATACCTGCTGGGTTAGGAGCATCGGCGAAGCGGAATGTATGGATGGAAAATGTATCCGCTTAAGCGGAAGCATACAGGATATCGATGCCATGAAAAAATCAGCAGAGGAATTAAAGGATAAGAACAAAGAGTTAAAAGAGTTGTCCGCCTATCTTCAAAATGTTCGTGAAACCGAACGTAAACATATTGCACGCGAGGTACATGATGAACTCGGACAAATGGCTTCTTCCTTACAAATTGACGTTGACTGGCTGGGAATTAAAACGGATGGAATGGGTGAAACAGTAAACGAGCGGATCGTTCATGCGAACAAGATCATCAAAGAACTGATCATAACCATCAGGAAGATCGCTTCTGGTTTACGTCCAAGCATATTAGATGATTTTGGCCTGAATGCCGCACTGCAATGGTACTGTAATGAGTTCCAGCAACTAAATAATATCGAATGTGAATTTATAGAAGAATTCGATGATGAAGGCCTCTCCATGGAACTTAAAACGGAACTGTTCCGGATGTCACAGGAGTCCCTCACCAATGTAATGAGACATTCCCAAGCGAAAAAAGTGACCGTACACATTACTGAGGATATAAATAAAATATACATGGTAGTTGCCGATAACGGGATAGGGTTTGATACAGGCAAACGTAAAAATACACTTGGCCTGCTTGGTCTGAAAGAACGCGCAGTATCGATTAACGGAGAATTAAATATTATCAGCAGTCCCGGAAAAGGCACAACGATTTCAGCTATTATCACTAAAAAATAAATCCCATGAAAGTTCTGATTGCAGACGACCACTCATTCGTCAGAGAAGGGGTCGAGATGTTGCTTAAAGAAGCATATCCATTCGTTGAAATAACCATTGTATCTGATACTGTTGACCTTTTGCGCGAGGTGAATAAGCATGCATGGGATGTGATCATCACCGATATTTCGATGCCGCCGGGAGAATCGGGACTGGAGGCCGTTAAAAAGATCCGGGAAATTTCACCGCGCACGCCCATTCTCATATTGAGTATGCATGCGGCGGAGCAATATGCAGTTCGCGCCATCAAAGCGGGTGCATCCGGTTATTTGTCAAAAAACGGTGCCACACTGGAACTGATCAAAGCAGTGAACCAGGTTATGTCAGGAAAAAAATATGTGAGCCCGGAAGTAGCGCACTTGTTGGCTGATGCATTTGAAGAAGGCCATAGTGAGCAATCTCTTGAAAGCTTGTCGGACAGGGAATTTGAGGTGTTTAACCTGCTGGCTTCTGCCAAATCTATTTCCGAAATTGCCAAACAACTTATACTCAGTACAAATACCATCAGCACTTTTCGGGCAAGGATATTTGCAAAAATGCATTTTGTAAATAATATGGAACTTATGAAATATGCAGTGGATCATAAACTCGTATAATTTCTCAGGTGTGATACAATCATTACGGATTTATTATTGAAGTAATTGAATATTCCCGTCAACAATCACCCGGATATCAATTAAAAATCCTTCTTCAAGTTCTAAGAAGCTCTCCTTTACGCTACAAATGACAAAAAAGCCCCAAAAGGGGCTTTTTTGTTTACAAAGGAATTGATGAAGTAAATTTGAATCAGGCGTAGAAAATTTGTTGATACAACTATTTAGAACACTTTCTTTTCCTTGCCGGTAGTGATCAGGCTGAATAAACTTTGCTCTATCAGTGCGGTCCACGCATTTGAACAACCTCCATAACATTCAAACGAGGGTACCAGGCCCTGGTGGGTGAAATGAAGTTGTGTTTTGTTATCTGATCCTGAAATATCGAAACTGATCTTTGTCCCTGTCCATTCGGTTTTATTATTTACAAAATTCAATTTGCTCTCGGTCACCAGCCATACGAATTCCCTGGCCGATGGCAAACCGTATACTTCCACTGTAACCTGGACACTCAAACCCAAACAGAACGGAACCGATCTGCAACTGCTGCATAATGGCTTTACTGCTATGGAAGATCAGGCAGCGCACAACGATGGCTGGACAAGAATTGGAAACAAGATCGCCAAACAATTAAACGCTGTTATGTATGACTGCACAAACGCTTGATGTATTCCAGGTAATTGCCGACCCCAGTAGGCGGCAGATGATGCAACTGTTGTCAAGGGATACGATGACCATTAACGCACTCGCTGAGAATTTTGACATGAGCCGCCCCGCCGTATCCAAGCACATCAAGATCATGTACAACGCAGGTTTCATTACGATCAGGGATATCGGGCGGGAGCGCTACTGTACACTGAAACAGGACGGTTTCAACGAACTGCAGCAGTTCATCGATTACTTCGATAAGTTCTGGTTGAACAAACTCAAAAAACTGGAAGCCCTTTTAAACAATAAAACAAAGAAAAATTAAACAGACACCATGAAAACGCAGGATTTCACAACA
>Ga0206949_1333_pt1 | contig 11804 bp, 10 predicted proteins | sample Alteio_BWOrgHeat_40_FD_153240 | JGI IMG/M metagenome (GOLD analysis project Ga0206949, IMG submission 153240) | Enriched cells from forest soil in Barre Woods Harvard Forest LTER site, Petersham, Massachusetts, United States -... | ecosystem: Environmental > Terrestrial > Soil > Temperate forest >...
GCGTTGCGAATCGCACGGATCGCTTCGTCAGACTTGGCCGCGTCCACAGCCGTCTCAATCAGCTTGTCGCTTGCCCCCAGTGCCCCGCGCAACAGTTCGAAGACGCCGTGATCGTGTAGCTGCTGCAACAACTCATACGAGTCAAGCAAGGCTTCCGCGTGCTTAACTGGCGCTTGTTCAAGCTGCTTGCGCAACTCTTCGCGAGGATCGCGGGCCGGTAACTCTAACGGGATTGGTCGAGCCATATTTCTCTCCTTGTCATCAGGCGTAGTTAGCGGGTCTGGATCTGAACCAATTGGTCGCCGGGTTGACGATAATCCTTACGCTTCCACTTCCGTTCCACCTCGACGCCGGTCTGCGGTGTCGGGTGTCCGTGGCGGGAATTTGTCCGGGGCAGCGGGTCGTCGCCGACCTCTCCCAGCACGCGGAGCTGCACAGACGTTTCCTTGTAAGCAGGGGTGTGAGTCACTTTGTCCGTATGGCTGCTTGTAAGACGGTTAACTGCCTCGTCCGTAGAGTTCATGGGCATATACAGCTCCTTTCCCTGCACTCTTGTAGTGATGACGGCCTGTGCACGCACCTTGCCGTAGCGCGATGTCAATTGCACCCAACCGCCGGTCTGGATACCGCGCTCGCCGGCAAGGTCGGGTGAAACTTCTATAAACACGCACGGTGTCTTTTCTCGAATGCCCTCTGTTCTGTATGTCATGTTTCCTTCGTGGAAGTGCTCGAGTAGGCGGCCGTTATTCAGGTGCAGGTCATACTCGGCATCCTGCTGGTCGGTCGGTTCCGACCAGGGGACGGGGTAGAACGTCGCCTTACCGTCGGGAAAATTGAAGTTCTTTGTGTAGAGCAGAGGTTGATCGCTGCCATCCTCAGCCACGGGCCACTGCAGTGTCTTGTATCCTTCCAGGCGCTCGTACGTGACGCCGGCAAACAGCGGCGTAAGTGAAGCAATCTCTTCGTAAATCTGAGAAGGGTGCTCATACTTCCAGCCTGCGCCCAGCCGATTGGCGATGTCCTGAATAATGATCCAATCGGGGCGGCTCTCCCCCAGAGGCTCAAGAGCCTGGTAAAGACGCTGGATGCGCCGCTCGGTGCTGGTGAAGGTTCCTTCCTTCTCCAAGCTCGGACTGGCCGGCAAAATCACATCAGCAAAGCGGCAGGTTTCGCTGAAGAATATCTCCTGCATGACAAAGAAGTCGAGCTTCGATAGCGCATCCCCTACGTAATTTGCGTTGGAATCGACGAGGCTCATCTCTTCGCCGAATACGTACATGGACTTGAGCTTGCCATCGTGAATGGCGTCGATCATCAAGTGGTTGTCGAGGCCAGGCTTGGGGGGCAACGAGACATTCCACGCCTTTTCAAACTTGGCACGAATCGCCGGTTCGGCTACTTCCTGGTAACCGGGGAAGAAATTCGGCATGGCGCCATGATCGCTGGCGCCCTGCACGTTGTTATGTCCGCGCAGGGGGTATGCTCCTGTTCCCGGCTTCATGTAATTGCCCGTTGCGAGCAGGAGATTGGAGATAGCCGTTGAGGTGTCAGAACCCATAGAGTGCTGGGTCACGCCCATGGCCCAGAGAATGCACACCCCGTCTGCCCCCGCGATCATATCGGCAACTTTGGTGAGTGTTTCAATAGGCAGCCCGCACCTCTCGCTGGCCATTTCGAGCGTGAACGACTCCAGGCTCTTCTTGAACTCGTCGGCGCGATTGACCCACTGGGCGATAAACTTCTCGTCAGCGAGTCCGTTGTCAAGGATGTATTTCGTCACCGCGGAGAGCCAGATAAGGTCGGTGCCGGGCCGCGGGTGCAGGAACACATCCGCGCGCTCCGCCATCTCATTCTCGCGCAGGTCTGAGACGATCAGTTTCTGGCCGTGCATCTTGTGGGCGCGTTTGACACGCGTTGCGATCACCGGATGGCTCTCGGCGGTGTTGCTGCCGACGATCAGCACCAGTCCCGCCTTCTCAATGTCGGTGATCGATCCAGAGTCGCCGCCATAGCCAACTGTTCGGAATAGGCCCGTGGTCGCCGGCGCCTGGCAGTAGCGCGAGCAGTTATCCATATTATTGGTTCCGATTACCGCCCGGGCAAGCTTCTGCATCAGATAGCTTTCTTCATTCGTGCACTTCGAAGAAGAGATGAAGGCAAGCGAGTCGGGACCGGTTGCCGCCTTAATCTCTGAAAATCTGCGCGCTACGAGAGACAGCGCTTCATCCCACGAGGCTTCGCGGAACCCATTTCCATCGCGGATGAGCGGCTCGATGAGGCGGTCTTGACTGTTGATGTGCCCCCAGCTGAACTTGCCCTTGATGCAAGTGGAAACTCCATTGGCCGCGCCCTCTAACGGATCTACTTTAAGAATATGGCGGTCTTTGGTCCAGACATCGAAGCTGCAGCCGACTCCGCAGTACGTGCAGACGGTCTTGGTTTTCTTGGTTCGCGACTCGCGCATATGCGATTCGATCTCGGAAACTTGCATAATGGCGCCATATCCCATCTCCGGCTCAATGCCTTTCACCACGTCGATCATGCCGTCGAGTGCGGGCTTGGACAGGGAGGTCATGTAACCGGCCTCTCCAAGCATCGACGTTTCCATCAGCGCATTGCAGGGGCAGACTGTGACACAATGCCCGCACGAGACGCAACTCGATTCGCCGATGGACGCGCCGCCGTCCCACAACACGCGGGGGTGCTCATCCTCCCACCGGATGCTCAGCGTTTCATTGACCTCAAGGGTCTGGCAGGCCTGAACGCAACGCCCGCAGAGAATGCATTGGTCGGGATCGTAGCGGTAGAAGGGATTCGACATATCCACTTCATAGGGCTTCGGCTTGTAGGGGATTTCCTGATGCTCAACCGCGAGCAGCTTGGTGGTGTTGTGTATTGTGCAGTTCCCATTGTTGTTGTCGCAGACCGTACAGTAAAGCAGATGGTTGCCGAGGATGCGATCAAAGGCTTCACGCTGCGCCGCGTCCGCACGCGCAGAAGATGTAACCACATTCATGTCCTCTGCGGCCATGGTGCCACAGGCTCTCATCAGCTTGCCGTCAACTTCCACCATGCAGGTATCGCAGGATTGAATCGGCCCCAGTTGGGGATGATAGCAAACATGCGGCACTTCGATTCCGCTTCGGTTAATCAGGTCAATCAGCCGCTCTCCGGCCTGGATAGCGTGTGGTCTGCCGTTCAGCGTGACTGTCATATCCTCTCCGCCCTCCCAATTGTTTGTGGATGGTACTCCGCTGGGTAAGGATGCGTAAAGTTCTTATGCGACCCACTTTACAATCGCAGTTCCCCGATCATTTCGTGCCGACGGTGTTCTTCCCTTGCCGCCCGCGCCGACCCGATGCCGGTTCCGAGGTTCTGGGCTGCAGTTTCAGGGCCACTCGATTCGATGGCTGAAGTCGCGAACATAAAAGCGGCTCCTGGCACGGACTTGGCCGACCGCGACGAACATCCGTCTTTCAGTGTCGAAGCTCTGACACTTGCCAGACTCATCCAGCAAACAACTGCGCAACGCGTGGCTGATTCTGAATCGGTCTGAATTTATCTGGGATGGCAATGTACGTGCACGCGGTAATCGCGGGTCGGTCGCCGACAGGCGACGGGAGAGCCAGAAGATAAGGAGACAACGCCATTCACATGTCAGTAACAAAACCCAGTCAACTCAACGTGCGGATTGGATTCATTGGTCTCGGGCTCATGGGAAGCCGGCTCGTACGACGCTTGGATTCATTCGGATGGCGTATTCGCGCATGGAACCGTAGTCCAAAGCCCGCAGATGAGATCAACAAGTGGGGGATTGCCATTGCACCGTCGATTGCGGACCTCGTGGCTAATTCGGATGTGATTATTTCTTCCTTGGCAAATGATGCAGCTGTTCGTTGCGTCTACCTCGACAACGGCGGCGTCTTTTCTTCGGCGGAGCCGGGAACTGTCATCCTCCAGATGAGCACGATTTCGCCGGAACTCTCGCGTGACCTGCATCGGGAGGCTCGGACAAAGGGCCTCAACTTTCTCGATGTGGCCATCTCTGGATCGACACCGGCGGTCGATGCAGGGACAGTCACGCTGCTCGGGGGCGGCGATCCCAATACCTTCGAGCGATGCGCTCCCCTTTTCGAGTCCATTGCCTGGCATTGGTTCTTAATTGGACCTGGGTCTTCAGGGGTCCAAATGAAGCTGGTCGTCAACCTTCTTCTCGGCCTCGACATGCAGGCGCTTGCAGAAGCCGTTTCACTCGGGGAGCATCTTCAAATCGATCGGAATGTTTTGCTCGATGTCTTATCCAAGACCGCCGTGATCGCTCCGGCGATGGCGGGCAAGATCCGGAAGATCAAGGACAATGACTACTCTCCGGAGTTTCCGCTCCGTCTGATGAGCAAGGACATGAATCTCGTCATGGATGCTGCGGGGAAATCAGGCGCTGATCTGCCAGCGACCTCTGTCGCTCAAGCCATCCTCGCTGCCAATGTCTCCACGAGCGGCGACCTTGACCTTGCCTCTATAACTCCGTTCGTCATTGGTCAAGGAACGAGGGTCGAGGCTTCGCTGGTCTCCGGGATCTCGGCATAACATCAATTAGGCGTCCCGGTTCGAGCCGTTTGAGACGGCTGGTGAATCGAAAGGGCGTTGGCATTTTCTGGAGGATACTGTGGACTTGAAGCTCACCGACAAGGTTGCGCTGGTAACTGGGTCGAGGGCTGGAATTGGATTTGCAATCGCCCAGTCGCTTGCCACAGAAGGTGCACATGTGTACGTGAACGGACGCACGCGGGAGCGGGTGGAGGCGGCTGCGGCGATGATCCGGTCGCAAGCGGCAAGCGCTAAGGTCGACGGCATTGTAGCGGACTTTTCCAGTTCATCCTGCGCTGAGGCTGTAGTTGCGAAACTGCCTGCAGTGGATGTGTTGGTAAACAATGTGGGCATCTTCGAGCCGAAGCCGTTTGCCGAGATTCCCGATGCGGACTGGTACCGGTTCTTCGAGATCAACGTCATGAGCGGAGTGCGGCTCGCGCGACACTACCTTGCGGGAATGTTGAAGAGGAACTGGGGGCGCATTCTTTTCATTTCAAGCGAGTCGGCAGTGCAGATTCCGCCTGAGATGGTGCATTACGGGATGACCAAGACAGCGCAGGTGGCTGTGGCGCGGGGCATTGCAGAGTCTGTGGCTGGGACCGGCGTGACGGTCAACAGTATTCTTCCCGGACCAACCGAATCGGAAGGTGTGAGTGGCTTTGTCGAGGCCATGGCGAAACGGCAGAACAAATCGAAGCAAGTGATTGAAAAAGAGTTTTTCGAGCATATGCGGCGCTCGTCCCTTCTCAAGCGCTTTGCCACCGTGGATGAAGTTGCGGCATTGGTGACCTATGTGGCCAGCGAGCTTTCTTCGGCCACCAACGGCGCCGCGCTGCGGGTAGACGGCGGCGTGGTGAAGGCAATTCTCTGAGACGAGAAATCCCTGGATTGATTTTCAAGGCTTCGGATCGGTAAAGGTCTACACTGCGTTCGACGGATGACCTTAGCAATCTCTGCCGTCTCGCTTGCATCTGTACGAATGAGAATTTCTTGAATGGAGGTATTCATGGATCGGAGAAATTTCCTCAAGACGGCCACCGTTGCTGCCGCAGGATCGGTTGCGACTGCGGGCGCACAGAGCACACCATCTTCCGTCGGGGCCCGCCGACCCGAGTCCCCGAACATGATTTATCGCGAGCTTGGCCGCACGGGCGAACGTGTTTCCGCGATTGGCATGGGCGGTTACCACATCGGGAAACAGCCGAACCCCGACGAGAGCATCCGCCTTCTTCGGACCGCAATCGATCGCGGTATCACCTTCATGGATAACTGCTGGGACTATAACGGCGGCATCAGTGAGGTTCGGATGGGTCAGGCGCTCCGCGATGGTTACAGGCAGAAGGTGTTCCTGATGACAAAGATTGATGGTAGGGACAGGAACACCGCCGCTAGACAGATCGAACAATCGCTGGGACGCCTGCAAACAGATGTGATCGACCTCCTTCAATTCCATGAGGTCATTCGCCTTGACGATCCGGATGTTATCTTCGCGCCGGGCGGGGCGGTCGAGGCCGTCCAGGAAGCAAAACACGCGGGCAAAATCCGCTATGTGGGCTTCACAGGTCACAAAGATCCGAGCGTGCACCTCCGGATGTTTGAGACTGCCGACAACGTCGGGTTTCACTTCGACACTGTGCAGATGCCGATCAACGTGATGGATGCGCATTTCCGTTCGTTCCTGAACGGGGTCGCGCCGGTAGCGCAGGAACGGGGTACAGCCGTTCTTGCCATGAAAACGTTCGGTGATCCATACATTCTCCAGAGCAAGACGGTGACTCCTATGGAGGCCTTACATTTCGGATTGAACTCACCCGCATCTGTGGTCATCACCGGGATCGACTCTCCGGCAATCCTCGAACAGGCATTCGAGGCCGTGAAGACCTTCAGTCCCCTGGACCGACAGCAGGTCGCCGCGATTCTCGCGAAGACAAAGGAAGCTGCCATGACCGGAAAGTTCGAGCTCTTCAAAACCAGCTCGCACTATGACGGTACGATCAAGAACCCATCCTGGCTCGGCTACACCAACGGCTGAGCGAACCCCTCGACGGTGCCGTCCGCTGAAGGGTCGTGTCTGTATGAGCTTTTCTATTTACCGATGTAGGTTACATGCCAAACGCTACGTGAGCCGTCGTCTGTGACGAACATGCTCCCATCTTTGGCGATGGCGACACCGACAGGCCGTCCCCAGACCAGACCGTCTTTCGTCACGAAACCCGTGAGGAAGTCTTCGTAACTGCCGTCTGCATGGCCGTTGTGCATCGGGATGCGGATGACTTCGTAGCCGGCACGGTTCTTGCGGTTCCATGAGCCGTGTTCGGCAGCGAAGGCGTCGCCGGCGTATTCTCTCGGGAACTCGCCGGCAGATGGATAGAAGGTCATCTCAAGCGATGCCATGTGGGCTGAACGAGCACGTCGGGGGTAATCACTGTTGAGGAAAGATCAACGCGCTTGCAGTCCTTGGCCTGGTCCGGAGTGAGCGCGGGAGCCTGGGGTTGGGGCCCGTGCTATTGGCGCAAGGCTCCGGCAAGCGTGGATCATGGTGGCCACCCATGTAATACCAGGGCCAACCGTAGAAGCCGCCTTCCTTGATGGAAGTGACATAGTCGGGGACAAGATGATTGCCCAGATCGTCGCGTTCATTGGTTGAGCACCAGAGCTGGCCGGTGATTGGATTGATGGCTTCGCCGACACAGTTGCGAATGCCGGAAGCATAGACCTCGATGAACTTGCCGTCGGGCGTGAATTCCAGGACGTCGGCGCGATGGAACTCCTTCGGGTGAGTGTCGGTGTCGTCGGCATTGGAGCCGGAGCCTACGGAGACGAGCATGTGCCGGCCATCTTCCGTGAAGACGACGTCGCGAGTCCAGTGACCTCCCCCAGTGAGTTGGGCGTAGCCCGGAATGTCGGGAACTATTGTCTCTGGCCCCGCAGTGGCATGCAGGTCGCCGGACTGATACGGAATACGCTGGACAGTTGTGGCGTTGCCCACGTAGATGTACTGCGATTTGTCCGCAGGATAAAAGGCAATGCCAAAGGGATGGTCCAGGCCCGTTGCGAATTTTTCGATTTGCGCGGCTTTACCGTCAGGGCCTACGCCGCGAAGGATGGAGATGGTTCCAGCGCCGGAGTCGGCGAGGAAGAGATCGCCGTTGGGCGCTGTGCGGATGAGTCGCGGCATGGTAAATGTGCCGCCGCTGAGAGCCATCACCTGCTTGTTGTCGGCGCGCTGCATGGGTGCTGAGTCACCGCCGGCATAAAGGGTGACTTTGAAGCCGTCAGGCGCAAGCGGCCATGCATCGGCGGGACGGGGGATCACATGGGGTGTGTTGTTTACCGCCTCATCCGGCTTGGGCTCGGGGAGGTCGGCGGGAGTAATCTTGCGGCGTATGCCGGGCTGCTGCTGGTTCCAATCGGCGAACGCGGACTGGCCGGTGATGGTCTTCTGCGCCGGCAGTGCCGCGGGAAGAAGCATGGCGGCTGCGATCAAGGCGACGGCGGATGGGAATCGCATTCTAAAGCTCCTCAGGTTTGAAAGTAATTACTGCCTTGACTATGTGGCTGCGCTATTCGCAATAGCGATTTCGCAGGGCGCAACGCTTAAGTGTTCTCTGACAAAGATCGATAGCATCTACTACGCTGCGCCTTCTCTTGCGTCTCTCCAAAGGTCAATGGCTCCCTCTTGCGCATATCGCTCAATCTCCGCCAGCTCTGCATTCGTGAAATAAAGTTGCTTCAACGCATCGAGTGAGTTATCGAGCTGCTCCACGCTCCGCGCTCCGATCAGTGCGGAGGTTATCCTCTTGTCGCGCAGAACCCACGCGATCGCCATCTGCGCTAGTGACTGTCCGCGCCCCTGCGCAATTTCGTTCAGCGCCCCCACCCGCTTAAGGTTGTCTTCACTCAAGAATTCCTTCTGAAACCAGAGGCCATCCCTTGCACGGGAAGTCTCAGGCACCCCGTTCAGATACTTGTTCGTCAGCAATCCCTGAGCTAGAGGAGAGAACGCAATACAGCCGACGCCGAGTTCTGCCAGTGTGTCGAGGAGTTCCTTCTCCACCCACCGATTCAGCATCGAGTACGATGGCTGATGGATCAGCAGCGGGACTCCTTCGCTCTTCAGTACCAGTGCGGCTTCGCGCGTCCGTTCCGGGCCATACGACGAAATCCCCACATACAGAGCCTTGCCTTGCCGCACTGCCTGCGCCAGCGCACCCATGGTCTCTTCCAGCGGAACATCCATGGTGGGCCGGTGGGAGTAGAAAATGTCGACATATTCGAGTCCCATGCGCGCTAAGCTCTCGTCGAGCGACGCAAGCAGGTATTTCCGCGAGCCGCCTTCGCCATATGGTCCCGGCCACATATCCCACCCCGCTTTAGTCGAAAATCAATAGTTCATTTCGGTGGCTGCTAAAGTCCTTCCGCAGAATCTCCCCGAAGTTCTGCTCGGCAGAACCATATGGCGGCCCATAGTTATTCGCCAGATCGAAATGCGTCACGCCTCGATCGAATGCGCGCCGGACCACTGCTCGACCCGTCTCGAAAACGTTCACGCCTCCGACGTTCTGCCACAGTCCAAGCGAAATCCGGGGCAAGACGATCCCCGATCGCCCGCACTTTTCGAACATGGCTCCGTCATACCTCTTTGCATCGGGTATATAACTCATCGCATCTCCTTCTCTTCAGACCCACTCAACGATGTTCGTAGTCGACGCGCAGATTCTCCGAGCTTAAGTGGCACCCCAGAATTCGTCGGGCAGATTTTCGACAATAGGCTCAGAAGTGCTGCGCACAACAATCCATTGGAAAGGGACGTCGCTGGATGGGTTAATCTCCTGGTGCGGAAGCCACGCCGGGACATAAAGGAAATCTCCGGCATGCAGCGTTGCGTCAAACTCCCCCCGCTCACCCCACCGAACCTAAGAAGAGCCGCTGAGGACATAGGCGATGGTGTGTTGCTCTCCGTGGTGGTGGATTCCGGTGCCGGCTCCAGGTTCGACTATGAAGACGCAATCGAGCGGCCAAACTAATCGGACGTTGGATTGCGGACTTATTTGAGGTTCACAAGCGTTTGTCGCATCCGCTGTGACCATAGGCCGACACCGGTGTCAATATTTCGCATCCACCCTGGTTATGGGGGTAAGTCAAACTTCTCACTTTGCCGCCTGGAGCTACTTTTGGTAGCAGGCGGTGAGTTAAGAACGCGGAGCGAGATTCAAGTCTGTAGCTACAAACTCCCCCGGTCTCTGTCTTGACGACCTGGTTGATGATTCGTTTGGATGATAACGATCTGGACGTGTACGTGGCTGGCTACGTCCGGGGCCAAGTCGTCATCTTTGCCGTCCTCTTGAACTGATCGAGGTGCATACAGAATGGCCTACGGTTATCTCGGCGACCAACACGATGCAGAAGACGCGGTGCAGGAACGATCCTGGCTTTCTTGTGTCGCCCTGAAAATTACTTCGATTGTCGCCACTCGCGCTTTCTGCTCCAAGTCCGTCAGCGGTGCGGCACTTTAAGATAGTATTCGACCTTGAAGCGATAGGTAAATCCGAGATAGGCATAGGTCAGCGGTGCGCCATGGTTTTCGCTCGTCATCAGCTCGCCGGGAAAGAAATGGCCAACACCGATATTCGTAACGAACGACTTGTGGTAAATGTACTTCGCCGAGGCGTCGAACTCGCTGCCGATATCGTCGCTCTTGAACCCGCCCGTAGGCGCTGCAATCAAGCTCGTGCCTCCACCGGAGAAAATGCCATCGTGGATCGTCGCTACGTGCAGCGATCCGCCTTGAAAGAGCGCCAAGAGGTCGCTGCGCGGCGTCAACTGCAAGCTCAGGCGACGCTGCTTGACTTTCTGGAAGCCGAACAAGTCTACCAGGCCGAATGCATTGTGGTTGCTCGGATACTCCTGGTCGTAGGTGCCGATGCGATCGGGATTCGTATGCGGATTACCGGTGGCGTAGTCATACTCCGCTTCGAGGTGCGGTTGCCATGGCAGGCGCTTCGCCCCATAGCCTCCACGCACGATCGCCGCGCCTGCATGGATGGAATCGTTGCTGTAGCTGCCGCGCTGCAGATCGCCGGTGCCCGACGAATCAAACCCGAGCGGAAGCTTTGTCTCGTAGTAGGAGCCAAAGGTCACCTCAGTCTGGCTGCCAACCACGCCCTGCTGGCTGGTCACGCGGGGCAACGTATGTACCAGGATGAACGGCTCAATCGTGGTATGCGGAACGTACGTCGCAAGCTTCGCCTGCGCGCCATGGAAGGTCAGTCCCGCGCCGTGCGTGTCCAGGTTGGTGGGATGAACCGTGACCACCGAGGTGCTGAAGAGATTCAACTGGTTGACGTTCCCGACGCGCATATGGAATCCGTCCCAGGTACGGCTGGTGTTGGTCCAGTCGCTTATACCAACCCACACGCTCGTCGCCGATCCTCAACTCCTGTCTGCCCACAACGAACTGGACCGGCTTGTAATGGAAGTCGAGGTAACCCTGCCTCAGGTCGAAGGTGTCACGCATATTCGCTGCCGTATCCTGAAGCGGAAGCCCCAGTGCGTGCAGATCCATGAACTGTCCATAGACCGTCAGCCAATTCGTCGGAACCACGGTCATGCCGCCCCAGACGCGGGTAAGCTCATACAGACGATCCTTGCCCGAGACGTACCCCAGCGACGTCTGCTCCTCCGTGCGCCCGCGCAGTTCCATGTCCAGCGTCAACCTCGGATTTTCAATACTGCGAAGGGGCTGGACAATACCTTCCTTCAACGGATACAGCGCTTGCTGCGCCAACACGGAGGAGGCAAACGGAAAGAACCCAACCATTGCCAAAACCCGCGCCGGAGCTGACCAGAGCCGAAAGGCCTTTGTAACATCGACTACTTTACGCACACGACATCTCCATTACGGAGCCCGGAGTCGTGAATTGCGCACGGATCCAGAGCTATATCCAGGCCTAACTCGTTTCCGGTTTACTTCTCTGGAGTGATAACAACTTCCGTCTTATTGACCTTCGCCAAGAAGTCCTCGCCGGTACCAAGGTGTTCGTTCACCAGGCGCGATGGGGTGTGGGCAAGCCACTCACCCAGCGAAATATCCTGGTACTCGCCCGTCGGGAAGACCTCCAGGAACACCAGGTCGGTATCGCCGATGTTCTCGATGTAATGCGGCTGTGACTGATCGATATAGCCTACGTCGCCCGGGTGGAAGTCCATGGTCC
>Ga0206949_1337_pt1 | contig 11654 bp, 11 predicted proteins | sample Alteio_BWOrgHeat_40_FD_153240 | JGI IMG/M metagenome (GOLD analysis project Ga0206949, IMG submission 153240) | Enriched cells from forest soil in Barre Woods Harvard Forest LTER site, Petersham, Massachusetts, United States -... | ecosystem: Environmental > Terrestrial > Soil > Temperate forest >...
GCTGCGCTTCACTATTTATCGCCCTATTAAATAGCTCAACAAGTAAAGTGTTTATGGCTAAGGTGCCAGTCATGCCGTCAAGCTTTGCTTCTTTAAAAATATTATACATTAGCAATTTTAGTTGCGGGTGTTTTAGGTTGATGCTGCCCTGCATGGCATCGGGGTTTATGTCGTAAGCTGCAAACCAATCCTGCTCCAGTTCGATGTGAAAGCCGCGCGTGAAACCTTTTGGCTTTATGTTGTAATGCGCCTCCTGCCAGTTATGGAACAGCAGACTGCCCGGTGTACAATGGTAGGTTTCTTTCTTGTTGCCTTCTATCACCCTGCCGTCCAGTATAAAGGTGAAATAGGCATTTTGGTGGTAATGCCAGTCTACCCGCTCGTGCGTGTATTCGGTATCGGTGAGCGTAAGGCCGCCATGTTTGGTTGTTTCGTTGGTTACTCCGTAAAACTGGCCCGTTTGCAGTGTGTTCATTGTTTAAATATACAGATTAATGCCGCTGTTTTGACGGAGTGTATACAGTAGTTGTTACATCGGCAAAAAAGGTTGCAAAGCAGGCGGCATTTTTTATTTCGTTAATGCTATCAATAACTCTTTAAAAATCCTATTTTTAGCGCCGCAAAATTGGTATGAGAATATCAATGATTTATGGTATAATTTAACAAAAATGAAAGTTTTAAAATTTGGCGGAACATCAGTAGGAAGTCCGGAAAGAATGAAGAAACTGCTGGATATAGTGAACGTGGCCGAAAGGCAGATCGTTGTGCTGTCGGCGGTTTCGGGTACAACAAACAGTTTAGTGGAAATTGGCCAGGCTTACCTGGCCGGCGATAAGACCAGGGCCGCCGAACTGATCAAGATTCTGAAGGATAAGTACGAAGTTTTTATTGCCGAATTATTTGCCAAGCCCGAGTTTCGTGCGCAGGGTAAAGAGGTTATTGATTATCATTTTGCTTTGTTGAGCAATTTGGCTAACGACCTGTTTACCCCCATCGAGGATAAGATCATACTGGCGCAGGGCGAATTACTTTCGACCACGCTGTATCATGTTTATTTAAAAGAGATTGGCGTACCATCGGTATTGTTGCCCGCGCTTGAATTTATGAAGACCGACGAGGACAGCGAACCTGTAGTAGATTATATTACTGAAAAATTGACTCCATTGCTGGATGCGCAACCTGATAATAACCTGTTTATCACCCAGGGTTATATTTGCCGCAATGTATTTGGCGAGATAGATAACCTGCGCCGCGGTGGCAGCGATTATACTGCATCGTTAATTGGCGCGGGCATCCGCAGCGAGGAAGTGCAGATATGGACCGATATTGACGGCATGCACAATAACGATCCGCGTATTGTGAAGGGTACCAAGCCGATCGCCCAGCTATCATTTGATGAAGCTGCCGAGCTGGCTTACTTTGGCGCGAAAATATTACATCCGCAAAGTGTGTTCCCGGCGCAAAAGTACAAGATACCTGTACGCCTGCTGAATACAATGGATCCGAAAGCGCAGGGTACTTTAATTACCAACGACAGCGAAAAGGATAAAATAAAATCAATCGCCGCTAAAGACGGCATTACTGCTATTGCGATACAATCAAGCCGTATGCTGCTGGCGCATGGTTTTTTGCGTAAGGTATTCGAAGTTTTTGAGCGATATAAAACATCTATCGACATGATAACTACCTCGGAAGTAGCCGTGTCATTAACTATTGATGATACGACTTACCTGGATGAGATAAAAAGTGAGTTGGCTGCCTTTGGTACCGTTGACGCAGATACCGACCAAACCATTATTTGCGTGGTGGGTGATTTCGGTGCCGACAAACATGGCTATGCAGCCCGCGTTTTGGAAGCTGTAAAGCATATTCCTTTGCGCATGATATCATACGGTGGTAGTAACCACAATATGTCGTTATTGATAAAGAACGGCGATAAAACTGAGGTGCTGAGGAGTTTACACAATAGATTGTTTTAATACGACAGGAAGAAGAAGCCTATCAGCAGCAAAACAAATACAGCGGCTAATACCGAAAAGAGCAGTTTGGAACTAACTTGTCCTTTTCGGTAACCCCGCGACATAATTATAATTACGATAATTGCCGGTAAACTTATTACGATAATGGAGCCGGAAGCCATACAATGCCATGTTTAATAAAAGCAATATAGATAAATTTCAGCAGTTAGATACCCCCTTCTATTACTATGACCTGGGTATGCTTGATAAAACGCTTACCGCGTGCAAAACAGCCGCGGATAAATACGGGTTCCATGTGCATTATGCCATGAAAGCCAATTTTAACCCGAAGGTGCTTGACCACATACAGGCCCACGGCTTTGGCGCCGATTGTGTAAGTGGTAACGAGGTAAAAGCCGCTATTGAGCATGGTTTCGATAAAAAGAGCGTGGTTTTTGCGGGTGTAGGAAAATCAGACAAGGAAATAAACCTGGCGCTTGATGCGGATATTTTTTGCTTTAATGCCGAATCGGTACAGGAGCTTTTTATTATAAACGACCTGGCAAAAGCCAAGGGTAAAACAGCCAATATCGCCATCCGTATCAACCCGAATGTTGACGCTCATACGCATCATTTTATTACTACGGGGCTTGATGAAAATAAATTCGGCATAAATATATGGCAGTTGCCCGATGTGGCCGATGCCCTGCGCAAATGTCCTAACCTGCAATTTTTAGGCATCCATTTCCATATTGGCTCACAAATAACCGATATGGAAGTGTACAAAAGCCTTTGCACCCGCATAAACGAAATGCAGGACTGGTTTACCGACCATGGCTTTACCGTTAAAGTATTAAACACCGGCGGCGGCCTTGGGGTTGATTACCATAACCCCGATAGTAATGCCATCAGCGATTTTGAAAGTTATTTTAAAGTCTTCAAAGATTTTTTAGATATAAAACCCGGCCAGGAAGTACACTTTGAGCTTGGTCGCGCATTGGTTGCGCAAAGCGCGGCTCTTATAGCGCGGGTGCTGTATGTTAAAAACGGTCTTAAAAAGAACTTTTTGGTATTGGATGCAGGTATGACCGAGCTTATCCGCCCTATGCTGTACCAGGCTTATCATGAAATAGAAAATTTGGTTCGGGGTTCGGGTGGCCCGGATCGGGTGGAAAATGAAAACACGAACCACGAACCACAAGCCACGACCCTGAAATATGACGTAGTGGGCCCGATATGTGAAAGCACGGATTGTTTCCGCAAGGATGTGGATCTACCTGAATCGTTTCGTGGCGACCTGATAGCCATACGTACTGCCGGCGCTTATGCCGAGGTAATGGCATCGGGCTATAATTTACGCGACAGGGTGCAGAGCGTTTATTCGGAATAAGGATAGTTGTAGTATTGGTATTTATGTTAATACAAACACCATAAATGCCAATACTATAATACTTGCTATCTCGAACACATAACAAGCAGTTATTAGTACGCGATTCAGCTGTTTATCGGCAATACCAATGGTTACCAGGTTAAGCACCAGGCTGATAAATGCTGCTCCAATAATTAAAATATCGTTCAACCCAAATACAGTACCCTGGGCAATATCGGTATCGAGCATTTTATTGCTGATATAAAGCACCAGCAACGAGGCCAGGAATATCCAAAAAAATGATCTTGTAATTGTAGCCATCCGGCCCATGGGGAGTGGTTTGTCTTCTTCCATATTTATTATTAAAATCGCTCTTAAAATGTATAAATATTATTCATTCCCGAATTAATAGCCGGGTAGCGCGTATTCTATTGTTTAAGGTTAAGTATCCCAAATATATAAATAACTGGCTTATATTCTGATAGATAAAAAAATTACATAAAGAGCACTTGAAACAATATTTCCTGTACCGAATATTTTTTTACAAATTCTTAAACTATTTATAAAATCATAAAACATTTTTCGTATATATGTACGTACAACATTTAAAATGTAATATTTAAAAAAACAAAAAATACGGCCTTCATGCTATTGTTATTAACCCGCCCATTAAACTTTCTTTTGTTGTATATTAATGGATAGGGAACTCCAGCGCCTCGAAGCCGTCGACAGGTTTAAACAACCTGATCCCGCTATTACTACCGACCTTAATGATATTGTGAACCTTGCGGCGCAAATATGTAATGCCCCTATCGCCATTATCTCCTTGCTTGATAAGGATACCCAATGGTTTAAAGCCGCAACAGGAACAGAAATTACCCAAACACCCCGCGAAACAGCCTTTTGTAATGACACCATTGAACAGGATGGTGTAATAATAGTGCCCGACCTGTGTGCCGATGACCGTTATAAGAACAACCCGCTGGTAACCGGCGATACGAAAGTTCGCTTTTATGCCGGTGCACCACTGACAACCAAAGACGGTTACCATATAGGATCGTTATGCGTGGTTGATTTTCAAGCGCGAGACCTTGACGACCACCAACGCAACACTTTGAAAGTGCTTTCAAGGCAGGTAATAAACCTGATGGAACTCAACTGGAGTTTAAAGGTTTTGGCCGAAAAAAATGAGGAACAAAAAAAGCACAAAAAGATACTCGAGGAATCGGAGATAAAGCTTAACGCGGTATTTAACAGCACAGCCGACCTGCATGTATTGGTGGGCAAGGACCTGGATATACTGGCATTTAATCAGCCTGCATCAAATTACCTTTACAACATATACAAACAGCGGGTTGCTGTGGGCGACAGGATATTAAGTTATGTTGACCAAAAGGTAAAAAATCATTTTGTAAAGTATTTCGCCATAGCCTTAAAGGGCAAAACCATAAAGCACGAATTATTATTAAGGGCAGGCACCGAATTTGAATGCTGGCGCGAGATAAAATTGGTGCCTATAAAAAACAACGAAGGCGGAATAATTGGCGTGGCTTTAAATTCGGTTGATGTTACTAAACGCAAACAGCAGGAAAAACAGATCAGCATACAGACCGAAGCGTTGACACGCATTGCCATTATACAATCGCACGAATTGCGGCGCCCGGTAGCCTCATTACTGGGCCTGATGCACTTAATGAAGCTGGAAGAAGTGGACTTTGGTTATTTTAACATCATGGAAATAACCGTAAACGAACTTGACGAGAAGATCCGCATTATTGTTGAGGACTCTGAAAAAACCATCAACGCGCCGTTATCGATAGTAGCATAGACCACATTGAGTGCGTTTGTGAATGAGTGAATAATTCCCTTTTGGTTCAATCACTAAATATTTCAATAAATAATCATATTTTGGTGGTTGAAATTAACTTACCTCGATATGAAACTTATTTACTCCACTTTAACATTAGTTTTTGCTAGTGTTCTACTCGCCAATGCTCAAAAAAGCGTTTCAGTTACCGTAAAAGATACGCTTATTGCCGCTAAAGATACCGTGCCCGATAAGCCGGTGGTTACTTATCACACTATGAATGTTGGCGGCAAAAGCATATCATACAAAGCCACAGCCGGTTATATGCCCATGCGCGATGCCGATAATAAACTGCTGGCGAAAATATTTTATGTGGCCTATACCGCTACCAACAGTGGCCAGGAAAAAGAAAAACGCCCGGTTACGTTTGTGTTTAATGGTGGACCCGGTTCGGCCTCTATATGGCTGCACATGGGCGGTTTTTCGCCGGTACGTGTAAAGTATGCCGATGACAAAGGCAATGCAGGCGGCGCACCATACGAATATGAACAAAACCCCTACACCTGGCTTGGCTTTACCGACCTGGTATATATCGACCCGGTTTCAACCGGTTATAGCCGCGCTTATAAAGGCGTGAATGTAAATGAATTCCATGGCTATAATGAAGACCTTGCATCAGTAGGCGATTTTATCCGCTTATATATCACCAAGAACGAACGCTGGGTAAGCCCTAAATTTATTGCGGGCGAAAGCTATGGCACAACCCGTGCGGCAGGTTTATCGGGCTATTTAGCCGACAGGTACAATATCTACCTAAATGGTATTACTTTAATTTCATCAGTATTGAATTTTCAGCTGATAGATTTTAAGAATGGTAACGATATGCCGTACATCTACTTTTTACCAACCTACGCTAATACAGCCCAATATTACCATAAGCTTGCCCCTGAACTGCAAAGCCTAAGCAATGCCGACCTGACCAAAAAGACCGAAATATTTGCCAATGGCACTTACAGCACCTTTTTAAGTTTAGGCGACCAGGCCCCTGCCGACCTGAGGAGCAGGGTTGTTGATTCGTTGAATTACTTTACCGGCATACCGAAGGAATATATTAAACAAGCCAATGAGCGTATAACAGATTTCCGCTTTTTTAAGGAAGTGCTGCGCGACGAAGGCAAAATTGTTGGTCGTTATGACAGCCGTTTTAGTGGCGAGGACCTGGATGATGCAGGCGAGAACCCAACTTACGACCCCAGCGACGCCAACCTGAGCGGCCTTTACGTAGGCGTATTTAACGCTTATGTGCGCAAGGAACTTAATTACAGGAATGATATACCTTATGAAGCCGTTACCAATGTATGGCCATGGAGCTTTAAAGCGAGCGGCGGCTGGGATAGCTACCTTGATGTATCGGAAACATTACGCAGCGCCATGACCCAGAACCCGCACCTTAAGGTAAATATGGTTTGCGGTTACTATGACCTTGCTACACCCGTATTCAACGCCGAATATGTGATAAGCCACATGGGCCTCCGCCCCGACCTGCGCAATAATATTATTGCTAATTATTATCGTGCCGGGCACATGGTTTACGTAAGCAAGGAAACAGATAGTAAATTAGAGAGTGATGCTGAAGCGTTTTATAAAAACACTTTAAAATAGATTCTCATTTAAATAATATAAAGGGCCCGGTTTGTATAGAACCGGGCCCTTTTATTTATATCAATATTTTTACGCGTGTACGCGGGTCGAATATTTACTATTTCAGCGTTTATTCTTTAAATTTATGGTTGACATATCGTGCGCGGTATGTTTTGTATCACAATCATAGAAACTATAAACTCACGGCTATCAAAAATATTTGCGCAAAAATATTATTGTTTTTATTTGCCTGCAGCTTACTTGTTTTGTTGCAGGATTGTACAAAACAAAGCAAGGTGGTTAAAAGCCCAAAAAACCTGTTCCAGGCGGTGAGGGTAGGCAGCCCAAAACTACTGGCAAATATTTTTAATAACAATATGGTTATCCAGCGCGATAAACCTTGCCTGTTATGGGGCAGCGCGCCAAATGGCGATACTGTAACGGTAAAGGTTAGCTGGAACGCTACGACATTTTACGCCGTTGCTACTGCATCAAATACCTGGCAAATATCCATCCCGGCGGCACCGGCAAATGCTGATCCGCAAACCATAGATTGTGTTACTGCCGATAGTATCCCTGTTAACCTGAAAAATATCTTGATAGGCGATGTATGGATATGCAGCGGGCAATCAAACATGGAAAAAAACATGAGCATAGTGCTTAACAGCGACGAAGAGATAGCGGCGGCCAATTACCCCAATATACGTGTGAGCACCTTAGCCACCGACTATGAAGACGGCCCAACTACTACGCTTTCCAATAACGCGACATGGACCGCCTGCTCGCCAAAAACAGCCTCACAATACAGCGCGGTGGCTTATTATTTTGCCCGATCATTAAACGCGAGCCTTAATGTGCCCATAGGTATAATAGTTTCGGCAGTTGGGGCTACATTATGCGAGGAATGGACGGCCAGCGCCGCTATAAGCAGCAACCCGATATTACTGAATTATTATAAGTACGATATTGATTCAAAGTTGTATAACGGCATGATATACCCGCTCAAAAATCTGTCTATCAAAGGTTTTACATGGTACCAGGGCGAAGGCAACCGGAATAATGACCCGGTTAGCAACTACACCCTTTTAAACGTAGCACTTGTTGCTAACTGGCGCAGCATTTTTAACCAGGGCACCCTGCCCTTTTATTATGTGCAGGTTGCGCCTTATGATATTTTGTACAACCCGGCAACCAATACCGGTGGTTCGCCTAATGCCGATGATTATGCAAAATTCAGGGAAGCACAGGCAAACATACGTGCTATGGTACCTGCCTCAGGCATGGCGGTTACCATGGATGTAGGCGACAGCACCGAGATACACCCCGCTAATAAAGCACCAGTAGGTGAACGCCTGGCACTGTTGGCTTTAAAAAATGATTATAACCAGCCCGTACAGTGCGTGGGGCCGCAGTATAGTTCATATTCGGTAAATGGGAATACTGCTACCATAAGTTTTGTACAGGGCACGGCAACCGGGCTTAATACCATACAAAATGCACCGCTCGCCCAATATTTTTTCATGGCCGGGGCCGATCATGTTTTCAGGCGCGGCAAAGCTGTTATCACTGGCGAACAGGTTATAGTAACCGCATCGGCATTAACGCCGCTGCCTATACAAGCTATACGTTACGCATTTACTGATTATCCAATTACTAACCTGCAAAATTCAGCGGACCTGCCTGCCGAACCCTTCCGCACCGATAATTGGGACAACTAATTTAGGTTCCCTTTGCCCAAACCTTGTTTTCAACCCTTATCCGAACCGTTAGCATAATGGCGTTAAGCACGGTAAAAACAATGGCGGTATAATACAAGTGGAACACCAGCGGGATAATGGCAATCTCACAAACTACGATGAAATAGTTGGGATGCTTAAATAACTTATAAGGTCCTTTTTTTACCGGGCCGCTGCCGGGTACACGGAATATTTTTGTGTTCCAGTATTTACCCAGTGATGATAACGCCCAGAATTTAAAAAGCAACAACAGGGCAAAAAGTGCAAGGAAAATAAGATCAATTGCTGTGCCGCCCCTTATTATGTATTCAGCAATAATGGAAATGATAAACAGCGTATGCAGCGCCACAATGTATGGGTAATGCTCGCGGCCATATTCCACGGCGCCTTGTGAGCGCAGCCACTTTTCGTTACGCGAGGCGATGTAAAGCTCGGATAAGCGTTGGGTGATGAGGAATATAATGAATAGGATGAAATACATATTAATTCTTCATCTTCAGCAATACCATTTCGCTTGAAAAACCGGGGCCCATGGCCATCATTAGGCCATAGCCATCCTCATAGCCCTGCTCCAAAAACTTTTCGAGCACGTATAAAACTGTTACGCTCGACATATTGCCGTTATCGTTCATCACCTCGCGGGTTTTTTGCAGAAAATCATTGCCTACGGCTAAGGCGTCGGTATAAGCGTCGAGTACTTTTTTGCCGCCGGGATGGAAAATAAAATTCTTTATATCGCTTAGCTGTAAATTATGTTTTGATAAAAAACCGGTTATATCTTCCAGCACATGCTCATTTATAAAGGTGGGTATATCCTTCGAAAAAAGCACTTTAAAACCTGTATCCTGGAATTCCCAGCCCATCACTTCTAATGAGTCATAGTACAATTTACTGCTGGCATCAAAATAAGTAACAGCTTCATCGGTACCGAAATTATCACCCTTAATAATACAGGCAGCTATACCATCCGAAAACAGGCTCGAGCCTATAAAATTGCTTTTGCTATAGTCGTTTTTTATTAGGGTTAATGAGCATAGCTCTACTGCTACCAGCAATACTATAGCATCGGGATCGGCCTTTGCCACGGCGCTTGCCTTTGCCATGCCCGATACGCCCCCTGCGCAACCCAAACCCCATAAAGGCATACGCCTTACGTGCGGGTTAAGCCGTAATTTGTTTATAATGAGCGCGTCCATGCTGGGCGTGGCAAGGCCGGTGGTACTTACGAATAAAATATCCGTAATGTCGTCCTTACTAATACCTGCTTTTTTCACTACATCTTCAATGGCCTGTACAGAATATTCGAGCGCGGTGTTTATGTATTCATTATTACGCTCCTCGAAAGTGGTGGTGCTGGTATAAAATGAAAGTGGCTTGCAAAAGTTGCGTGTTATAATTTCGGTATTATCAAATGCGAATATGAGCCTGTTGGTTTGTGGGAAATCCTTTGAGAACATGATGTGTGCCTGTTCCTTTACTTCCTGTTGGGTTATTTTATGTGGGAGTTCAATTTTTGATACTGCTGTTATAGATGGCATATATGCTTTTTAGATAATTACGTATCCATTTGTGTGCAAGTTGTCTTCTACCTAAAATAAATTATAAACAGAGAGCCAGCTAATATATGGATATCCTAACACTACAAGCAGCAGTTTTTATTGTTTCAACACCTGGTTTAAAAAAGCTATCACTTGTTGTTGTATAGCCGGTTCCTGGAACTTTGGACCTGCGTGGTTTGCCCCTTCAATTTTTATCAGTTGGCTTTTCGCGCCTATAATTCTGCGGCGGCTGTTGTATAACTGGCTTTCCCAAAACGGGACAAAACCATCCTGGTCGCCGTGTATAATGAGTTCGGGAGGGTCGTTTTTATCGATATAGGTTACAGGGCTGGCTATGGCAGCCAGATCGGGTCGTTCAAGCGCCGGTGCACCTATCAGCTTGTTAATGGCCGATTTATCGCCATCATAATCCAGGTATGCAGCACGGCCATGCACCACGTTCAGGTCGGTGGGTCCGTAATAGTTAAGCACCGCTCTTATATGAACCTTATTCTCTTTCTTAATATCGTTATAAAACTCACTTACATGATTATTGGTACTGGCCCCTATGAGCGAAGCCAGGTGCCCGCCTGCCGAACCGCCACCTACCACAAAGCGCGAGGTATCGAAGCCGTACTTTTTGGCATTCTTCCATAAATAATAAATAGCCTCGTTGCAATCGAGTATCTGCGCAGGAAATGGCGCAACTGTTGTAAAACGGTATTCGATACTTGCAATGGCATAACCCTGCCTTACCAGGTATGGTACCTCAATCCAGCCTTTAAAGCCGCCGTCCCAACCGCCGCCGTGTATCCAGATAATGAGGGGCATTGGTTTTTTGGTGCTGTCGGGAATATAGAGGTCGAAATTTTGTTGTTTAAGGCCGTTCTGCACATAGGGGATATTACGTGTAACGGTAGCGCCCACGATATCAAGGGTATCTTTGTACTGCGCGTTTGCGGTAAAAAATGTAAAGCATGCCGGTATGAACAGGCTAAGTATTTGCAGAGTTTTTCTCATAATACAAGCCGCGACTATATAATTGGTATTGGCTGTCAACAAATGTAGCTAATTATAGAGCAGGTTAAAACGCATTTGCAGCATACAATTTCAAACGGTCATACAGACCGGTAACAATTTTTTAAAATAAATTTTGAAATGTAAAATATTACTCTACATTTGTAGAGTAAACTCTAAATTAGTAGAAAATGAAATTAACCAAAGCCGAAGAACAGTTGATGGAGATCATCTGGCAGCAGGAAAAAGTTTTTCTGAAAGATATATTATCTGCATACCCCGAGCCAAAGCCTGCAGGTACAACGATTGCCACTTTATTAAAAAGGATGCAGGATAAAGGCTTTGTAGCTTATGAAACATTCGGTAACTCACGGCAGTATTTTGCGCTGGTAAAAAAATCCGACTACTTCTCGAACGAGGTTAGCGGAATAATTAAAAACTACTTCAGCAACTCGGCCCTGCAGTTTGCATCGTTCTTTACATCATCTTCTAATATCACCCAAAAAGAACTTGAAGACCTTAAGAAAATTATTGATGTAGAAATTAAAAGGAGGGCAAAATGATCAGTTACATAGTAAGTTTTATTTT
>Ga0206949_1295_pt2 | contig 11625 bp, 13 predicted proteins | sample Alteio_BWOrgHeat_40_FD_153240 | JGI IMG/M metagenome (GOLD analysis project Ga0206949, IMG submission 153240) | Enriched cells from forest soil in Barre Woods Harvard Forest LTER site, Petersham, Massachusetts, United States -... | ecosystem: Environmental > Terrestrial > Soil > Temperate forest >...
CTTTTTGGGAGCTAAAAACTATTTTAGATACGGTCTTAAGTCAGCTGTCGCAAATCGAAACGCAAAAACAAACTGCTGAACAAAAGAATGCGGGGCTCAGAAAACAACTTGAGGAGCTGGAAGACTCTAACCAGCAAGGAACGGCATTTAAACAGGCTCAAGAAGAACTGAGTAAACTCCAAAACCAAAAAAACAAACTCTTGGAAGACTTGAGTTTAGTACGCGGAAAAATGCAAAGCCAAAAAACTTCTCAAGCCGGCGACCCAAAAAGTTTGCAAGTGGAGGTTCATCAAAGACAGCAAAAATTAGAAGAAATCAAAACCAAAATCGCTACAGCCGAAAAAGACAAGCAACAAACGGAACAAGATTTTGTTGGCCAATTTAAATCTTTGGAAACGGTTAACAAAAAACTCAATGAATTATCGCAAAAATTGAGCAATCCAACGCAAATCGATTGGTTAGCGGTTGATAAAGAGCTGGCCGGTTTAGATAGGGCTTGGTCTGATTTTTACCAACAACTTTTGGGGGCCCAGAGTTTAGATCAAATTAAAACCCAAGCTGAAACTGTAGCCCAGAGTTTTGGCAGATTTAAAAACGTGGCCAGAAGCGGCGTTATCGACCCGCAAATGGCTAGCTTGGCCATTAAACAAGAATTGGAAAATTTGCTCAAAGAAAAAGAAACTTTACAAGAACAGGTTAATGCCGCCCAACTCAACATGAGTAAACATAAAATCTCTCTAGATTTTATGCAGCGAGAACTCACAACTCTAGAACAAGAAAAATTGCATTTTGATTTGGAATTAAAAAAAGCTCAAAGTTCTTCCCCGGATGAATTTTGGAAAGACCTTTTGGAAGAAGAGACTAAAATCAAGACTCAAGTTGATGCGGTCGGTTCAGAAGTTAATAAAGTTGAAACTTTGTTAAAACAACACTACTCTCAAGAAGAAGCAAGGCAAAAAGGGTTGCGACAAAAAGAAAGCGAGTTCCGCGATGAACAAGATAAGTTGTCCAAAATCAAAGATCAAGGGGCAGCTATTGGCATAGAAAAAGCCAAACTAGATACCCAAATGCAGGTCTTAGCCGAAGAAGTCAGAAGAGCTTTAGGTGAAGAAGAGTGGAAAGTATTGCAAGACAAAAAAATCGATATCCAAACAGCGGAACTAGAGGCCAAAATCGCGCGGCTCAAGAACCAACTGGAGACTATTGGTGGTATGGACGAATTGACTCTTAAAGAATATCAAGAAACCGAGACCCGCCATACAAATTTAAGCAGCCAAGTTGAAGATTTAAAACACGGGATTACCGATTTGCGGCAAATTATGGACGAACTGGATGGGCACATCAAACAAAAATTTGATGAATCATTCCATCGGATTAACGAAAAATTTGAATTCTATTTCCGCATTTTGTTCAACGGCGGACGAGCCTATTTAAGTGCGTTAAAAAACGACGAGCAGGAAAAAGAGAGCGATTCCGCTGGCCAAATATCAGTTGAGCAAGAAGATGAAGCTAATAGTGGAAACGTTCTTCGTCCCGAAGAAAAAATTATTCAAAAATACGAGCAGGGCGCCAATAATATAACCGGCATCGACATCAAAGCCACCCCTCCGAACAAAAAATTAGCCTCCATACAAGCTTTATCTGGCGGGGAACGAGCGTTAACATCTATTGCTTTGCTTTGCAGTTTACTAGCCTGTTTCCCTTCACCATTTGTTGTCTTAGATGAAGTCGACGCCGCTTTAGATGACGCCAACACTATCCGTTTTGGCCAAATTTTGGGTACGTTGGCCCACCAAACCCAGTTTGTAACCATTACTCACAACCGCGAAACTATGGCCCAAGCCAATATTCTTTATGGCGTAACAATGGGTGATGATGGCATATCTAAACTCTTGAGCGTAAAACTGGAACAGGCAAAAGCGTTTGCAAAATAAAATCCAAAGCCGAAAGTTTAAATATTATTTTAGATTTCAGCTTCGAATTTTACATCTATGACTACTATTGTTTCCGACATAACCCTGTGGATCATCCACGTTATTTCCAGCCTGGGCTACACTGGAATTTTTTTCTTTATGGCTTTGCATTCCTGTATCTTTATCGTGCCCAGCGAAGTAGTTATGGCTTTTTCTGGCTACCTGGTTTCTACCGGCAGGTTTAGCTTTTTCCCGGTGGTGCTAGTCGCGACCATCGGAAATATTTTTGGAGCCAGCTTTATTTATTGGCTCAGTCATAAAGGCGGGCGGGCTTTGATTTTAAAATATGATAGATTTTTTCTAGTTTCTCAGGGGGAATTACAAAAGGTGGAAAAATTTTTTCTCAGGTTTGGCATCTGGGCCATTCCTATTGGAAGGTGTATTCCAATTTTGGCAGGCCTGATCTCCATTCCCGCCGGTTTAGCCAAAGTTAAGTATTGGAAATTTGTGGCGCTGACTTTTTTGGGTGCTGTAATTTGGAACACCTTTCTTACTTTTATAGGCTATAAGCTCGGCCAAAATTGGACCACGATCCAAACTAAATTCCACTATTTAAATTTGCTAATTTTAGCCATTATTATTGTAGCAATAATTTTGTGGCTGCAAAGACACATAAAAAAATCGCGTCCATTTAGTTAGTGTGGACGCGATGTAAACGATGGTGCAGAGGGATTGAAGCTTAAGCAAAGTAACTTCTCACGAGACTTATAAGTCTTTGTTTGTCTATTCCATCCTCCAAACGGAAATAGTCCCCCGAAGGTAGGGTGCCAAAAATCCTCCTAAGGATTTGCCTGGAACTATTTAAGTCCAGGGTCTCCGGGTTTGCTGATGGCCAAAAATAGTTGACCCAAAAAGACACGAACTTCTCGGTTACTATCATGGGCTAAAAATAACAAACAATAGCGACAAGGTCAATAATATAGGCGGGGCAAGGTACTAGTCTAGCACCGCTTAATGATAAATCAGCAATCTCTTGATAGTCTTGGTTAAATCTGGGTCTTTGCGGTGGTTAAATCGAAATTCCATCTCCTTGAGGTAGTAAAGGAAGTGTTTTCTGCTAATGCCATGGTATTTTCTCATCCTGGTTTTGGCATAGCCCCAGAAGTTCTCAATGCCGTTAATGTGATGGGTTTTGCTTAGGGCTAAGTGTTTACTGTGGTCAATGCGATGGTGTTTGTAGCCATAGACCACTAAGCCTTGGTAGGCAGTAAAGCCGTCTGAGTAAATGACGGTATCTAATGGGATTTTGCTACGGATGATCTTTTCTAAGGTATATCTGGTGACATCTTCTAAGACTTTAGTGTAAGCATGCCCATTTCTCTTAAGAATGCCGAAAACAGGAACTTTAGTAATAACCTGCCTGCCTCGGCCACCTTTCTGCAAGCCCCCAAAGTAAGACTCATCCACTTCCACTTCACCTCTAAATACTGCTTCCCGTTCACAGGCTTCTAGTAGCTTCATCCGGATTTTCTGATAAACTCCTTCTGCGGAATGGCGGTTAATCTTTAGCCTCCTGGCTGCCTTAATGGCTGTAACCTCAAGGACAAAGAAATCCACTAATTTACCTAAGGTGCGATTAGTTAGCTTACTGTTTTTAATTAATTTTTGAGCCATACATAGGATATAACGACCGATTATGTCCTAGACTAGCTCCCGGGGCAAAGGATTGACTAGTTTTAACTTTAATGTTAGAATATCACCACGCTCACAATGAATTAGCTGTCTCTGAGTTTGCTGCTTAAGAGATAGTTGATTTCTTAAATCTTACATCCTAAATCTCATATTACAATGTTAACCATTCGTCTCCAAAGAACCGGCAAAAGGAACCAAGCCGATTTCCGCATTGTGCTGGCGGAAAAGGAATCACCGGTCAATAAAAAAATTGTAGAAATTTTGGGCAGCTATAACCCGCGCAAAAAAACTTTCAAAGTCAACGAAGAGCGCGTTAAGTACTGGATCGGCCAAAATATAGAAATGAGTGAAACTATCCATAACTTATTTATTACCAAGACTTTGCTAGATGGCAAAAAGGTTAAGGCGTTCAACATTCCAAAAAAACCTTCCTCTGCTGAAGCTCCGGAAAGCAAGACTGAAGCCAAAGTGGAAACCCCGGCTGAAGTTACAGAAGCGACCCAAGAAATGGAAGCTAAGGTAGAAGAAACCCCGGCACAATAATTACAAATCCCGCTAAGGCCCAGCGGGATTTTTTATTGACAGTCCATCTTTCATAATCTATAATACCCCCATAGATAGCATAGCTAAGCGAAAAGGTCGAAGCACAAGAAGCTATCAGAAATTCTACCTATATGGAGCAAGATCAGGCTTTTGTAGAATATGTTGTCAAAGCGTTGGTTGACCATCCGGATGATGTTAAAACCGAGCGCGTGGTGGACGAAATGGGAGTATTAATTACTCTTCACTTAAATCCCCAGGACATGGGCCAAGTTATTGGCCGCATGGGCCAGACCGCCAAAGCCCTGCGCACTCTTCTTAGAGTCGTAGGTGCCAAGCACAAGGCTCGCGTTAACTTAAAGATTTACGAACCCGAAGGTTCCCACCGCGGCCCGCGCCGTGATATGGGCCAGCAGGGCGGTATGAATGGTTCTATGGGCGGCGGCATGACCGACGATTCTATAGACGAATTCAAACTATAGTTCACAGATAAAATAAATAGCCCCGCTCGCAAGAGTGGGGTTATTTTGTTAACATAAGGACATGACAAGCAAAAAATTATCAATCAAAATAATTACTCTATTCCCCAAGTTTATAGAAGACTTTGTGGAAAATTTTGGAATTGTAAAACGAGCTGTAAAGTTAAAACTTTTAGATATTAAAGCCGTTAATTTACGCTCTTTTGGGCTTGATCAACGCCAAACTGTGGATGGCCGTCCTTATGGAGGTGGGGTGGGAATGGTGCTGCGCGCTGACGTTTTATACAAAGCAATCGCTTCTGCGAAAAAATCCAAGAATCAAGATTTAAGATCCAAATCTCGGGTAATTCTTCTCTGTCCGCAAGGAAAACAATTTACGCAACACGATGCCCATAGATTAGCAAAATATGATCAATTAATTTTTGTGGCTGGCCGCTATGAGGGATTCGATGAAAGAATCAGAAAATTTGTGGACGAAGAAATTTCCGTTGGCGACTACGTTTTAATGGGTGGGGAACTGCCAGCACTAGTTATTAGCGAAGCAGTCATGCGTCTCAGACCGGGAATTTTAGGCAAAGACGAATCTTCCAAAGACGAATCGTTTGCCGAATCAGTTAATAAAAATTATGGCCGTAAAATTTATTCACTAGAGTACCCTCAATACACTAAACCAGAAGTTTGGAAGCTGGGAAATAAAAAATATAATGTACCTAAGGTTTTATTGACTGGGCACCATAAAAACATTGGAGAATATAGGAAATCAGAATCGGACAAAAGGACCAAAAAAAGACGGCCGGATTTGATAGAATCGTAAAAGGTAAAACACGATTTGCGCTTCATTCTAAATAAACTTATGACTCACGAATTCACTGTTGAACAACTAAAACTCCGCCTTGACCGTTATTTAGCAGAGCAGCTGTCGCAGGTTTCGCGTTCTCAAATTCAGAGGGATATTGAAGGTGGCTACGTGGAAGTCAACGAGCAAATAATTACTGAAAGCAAATTTGTGGTCAGGTTAAATGATAAAGTTATTTATAAACAGCCGGTTAGCGAATCAGCCGATCAGCATATCAACCCCACTAAAACGCCACTAAAAATTTTATACAATAATCATGGTTTGATAATTATAGATAAACCTGCGGGCATGGTAGTGCATCCCGGCGCCGGCTTTAAAGGCGAAACTTTGGCTAGCGCTTTGCTTTATCAGTTCTCCACCGAGGGTGGAAAGGGCATAGCGTTAGTAGGGGAAGAGCATAGACCCGGAATAGTTCATCGTTTAGATAAAGACACTAGTGGTGTAATTTTGGTGGCAGCCACTCAGGAAATGTACGAGCATTTAAAAGATGCTTTTGCCGAAAGAAAAGTCAAAAAAGAATATTTGGCCCTAGTCTCAGGAAAGCTCGAAAAACCTCATGGAATCATCGACACGCCTATGGGCAAAAGTAAAACCGATTTTCGCAAACAAACAACCAAAAATCCCCAAGAACCTAAGCCGGCCGTAACAGAATATAAGGTTTTGGAGTATTTGACCGGCATCTCCCCAGCCAAAGCCCCTGCGGATAAGGTTGACAATTACACCCTAATTCTGGTAAAATTGCACACAGGTAGAACACATCAGATTCGCGTTCACCTAGCTTCTATAGGCCACCCATTAATGGGAGATACGCTCTATGGCAGTAAAAAAACTCAACTCTCCGGTTTAAGTCGCCAATTCCTACACGCTAAAAAAATTGAAGTTCAACTACCGGATAAAACCTGGATAGAAGCGGAGTCGGATCTGGCAGATGATTTAAAAAAAGTTTTAGAAAATTTAAATTCTAAATTCGTTAAACAATTATAACCCCTTGGTGTCACCATGAGAGCAGCTTCTCCACCGTAGCTTTACCGGCGGAAGAAGCCCGAAGAATTATATAACAAGATTCTTCGCCCCACTCAAAAAGATGCCACTAGAAGATATATGCCAATAGTCAAACACATTACAGATTCCCAAATAAAAATCCTTCCTGATTTTAAAGTCGGTGATACTGTTAAAGTTCACCAACGCATTAAAGAAGGCGGCAAAGAACGTGTTCAGATTTTTGAAGGATTAGTTATTGCCCAAAAGGGCGGCCACGGAGTTAACGGAACTTTTATGGTTCGCAAAATTTCCTATGGTGTTGGGGTGGAAAGAATTTACCCTTTACACTCTCCTAACATTGTTAAATTAGAAGTCACCAAACCCAGCCACGTCAGCCGCGCCAAACTCTATTACGTTCGCGAAAGACTAGACAGCCAACCCAGAACCAGAAAAAATAAAGCCGGCAAGGCCAAATAATTAACATTTCTCCCTTTGGTATTTACCAAAGGGATTTTTGTGAAAAAATTAGTTTGACAGCTAAAAATTTTAAGATTAAAATGAGCCAAATGCCAAGTTTTTTCCACAATTCAAAACCCCAACATCATATCAGCTCTACTTTTAATTTTTCCATTTTCTAATCCCGCTATTGGCGGGATTTTTTGTAAAAGATTTTGGTCGAAACAATTTTTGGCACACCCCGATGTGCGCCAAAAAAACTTTCGATCAAGGGAGGATTTATGAACGTCAGTTTTATCACCAAAAATGAGCATACAGCGCGTATTTCTAAGTTAACCGGCATTACCCCAATATCGAGCGGAGTTGTTCGGTTGCCAAAAACAGTACCCGAACCATTGACGCAAGAAATCTTGTCCTGCTTGACCCAGACCCAAGTATGGAATGAGTTTAAAAATATGGCAAAAGATCCCGGCCAATTATCGCGGGAAGATCTGAGCCGGGTAAGATACTGGGCAACCGGTTGCGCTCAGTCAGATGCGCAGAGAGACTGGAATCGGGACATTATACCACCTTCGCCTACAGCTCTAGCAGCTGAATTTACCAAACGCTACATACTGCCTAACCCAACTTTAAACGGTGAAGGGGAAAGCTTCCGGCCAGAATATCTACTAGCAGCAGGGCACTGGTTTGGAGAGCTTTACCTGGAAGTATATGAGCGCTGGTGGGCCGATTGTCAACTAAAATCATCGGCCAGGTCGGTAACTGAATACAAACGTAAGTAGCAACACAAAAGCCGCGGGCTCCATACCCGCGGCTTATTTTTTATACAGTATTATTCTGTTACTTCAGTTTTTTCTTCGCTGACTTTTTCTTCTTTTTCTTCCGCTTTGGTTTCCGTCTTAGCCGGTGCTGGCTGCATAGCCTTTAAAGATAAGCCCAAACGATGCTCAGCTGGTTCAATAGAAATTATTTTAAATTCCTTTTCGTCGCCCGGTTTTACAATATCTTCCGGATTCTTTACAGCATCATGAGATAGTTCCATAACATGAGCCAAACCCTGAATATCTTTATCCAATTCCACAAAAACTCCGAACGGCATGACTTTAGTTATTTTACCGGTCACGCTTTGACCAATCTGATACTTTTTAACCGCTTCCAACCACGGGTCTTCTTGAAGTTGTTTAATAGATAGCGATACCCGGCCTTTATCTATAGAAATAACTTTGGCCGTAACTTTTTGGCCGACTCTGACAATATCTTTTGGATTTTCAATTCTCTGCCAGGCTAATTCACTGATGTGGACCAAGCCTTCTAAATCGCCAAACTTAACGAAGGCGCCAAAATCTACCACGCCGGTTATGGTTCCTTCTACCACTTGGCCAATCTTAAGGGCGCCCAAGCGATTTTCCATTTCTTTTTCAAAGACAGCCTTTTCACTAACAATGAGCTTTTCTTCGGCGCTGTCTGCAGTAATTATTTGCACATCGAACAGTTGGCCAACATAACTTTGCAATACACCAAGGATGCGGTTTTTATCACCATCTTCTACGCGAGGATAGTGTTCTAAAGATAGCTGCGAAACCGGTAAAAATCCTGGGACATTATTAATCTCTACCATCAAACCACCTTTGTTGGCTTCCAAAACTTTGGTGCGAACCACTTCTTTGCTTTCCATTTTATCTTTCAAAGTCTGCCAAACTCTTTCTTGACCAGCTTGGCGAAGCGACAACTCCGCAATACCTTCTTTGTTTTCCGGCTCGACCACGGAGACAAAAATTTTGTCCCCAGGTTTGAGCGCCGAAAGCGTAGCCTCATCATCATAAAGCTCGCGACCGCGAACTACACCCACGCCATAACCTTCTAAGTCGACATAGACTTCATTTTTACCAACGGAGAGCAAAGTGCCTTCCACCATGTCGCCTTGCTTTAAAACTTTAATTTCCACACCGGTGCCGAGCAAATCGCCCATAGTTTGGGCGGAAGCGGCCGCAGCTGGAATAGCAACTGCCTGCTGTTGTTCTTCTGACATATTAATTTTCCTTATAACCAATAAAAAACAACGATCTTAATCGTTGAACAAATTTAAGATACGTATTGCATTGGTTAATTGTTAAAAAAGTGCTGTTTCAAAGGCTTATTTGGGGTTAATAGTTTTATTAAATTCTTAGCACTTTTACGCAAATAAGCATTGGGATTATAACAGATTTGCTAAAAAAAACAAGGGCAGTAACAATGACTGCCCCTAGTGACAATTACGCTCACAAATCAATAATCAATACTCCACTGAGCGCGACCCAGATGTTTAAGTTTCGACTGCCACCCCTGACAGAAGTTTTGCGCCAGTCGTAACCTGGAAAATTTTCTCCTCTTTGCGGCTCTCCGTTTCCTTTTTGTATCCCTTTGGGTGGTCCTGCTCATCCCATGAATCCTCCTGGCCAGATTATAGCAAAAATCTGCATAAAAACAAGATATTTTAGGCTTTTCTTTTTCATAAAAATTGTCTATAATTAGACGGTAGATAGTAGATAATAAACTATCAACTTTGACCGACTTACGCCTAGCGCCTATCACCTAACACCTACTATGCAAATCCAGTATTTCGGACTGTCTTCGTTTAAAATCACCACTAAAGAAGCCACAATTATAACCGACCCGTTCCATAAAGATAGCGGCTTAACTCCACCTCGTGGCGCCGCTGACGTTTTGATTTTGGCTCAAAAAGACAAAGAGCTTTATTCAGCCACTTCCGGCATTTCCGGCGAGCCTTTTTTAATGGACACTCCTGGCGAGTACGATGTTAAAGGTGTAACGGTTACTGGCATTCCATTAAAACAAGAAGAAGGCTATGTTACAGTTTATTTAATTGAGAGCGAAGATATTCGCATACTCAACCTCACCCATATTAAGGAATTTAGTTTAAAAGAAAACGAGCTGGAAGAATTGGGGGATATAGATATTCTCATACTGCCGGTTGGCGGCAACACTGTTTTATCGGCATCTGCTGCGGCTAAAGTAGTTAACGAAGTCGAACCAAAAATTGTAATTCCCTCGCACTATAAAATGTCGGATTTAATTTTAGATTTAGACGGCCTGGAAAAATTTATTAAAGAAATGGGCGGCAAAAAAGAAGACATGGATAAACTTACAGTTAAGAAAAAAGATTTGGTAGAAGAAGCCACAAAAGTAGTGGTACTGGAACCGCTGCGCTAGACTCTACTAAATATTGAAGTTACTAAATACGAAACCAAGTAGCTGCGCTAAAAGTAAGTTTAGTATTTTGCCCCTTTAGTATTTAGTAGGAAGATTATGTCAATAATACAAAATATTCAAAAAAAATCCCAAAAACAAAAAATCACCATAATGTGGACAATTGCCGGCGTGGTTGCGGTTCTACTAATTATAGTTTGGGTGCTAAGTTCCCGCTTCCACAAAAATGTGGCTAAAGACACTTCACTGTTTGATACAATTAGCCAAGGACTTAAAGAAGTAAAAAATAATTATAAAAAGTAAATATGAATGAAGCCTTTATAAAAAACCCCGGAGATGGATACACAGAACCAGAAGAAACTCCACAGCAAAAACTAGAGCGATTAATAAAGGAAAATCCAGGCATGGATCCTGCCGAGCTAGAAGGTCATTTTGAGTAAATAATTTATGCCCAAAGATTCCAAAGAAGAATTATCAGCAGATATTGGAGTAATTAAACCCCGCACCATTGAAAGTGAGATGCAGGAGTCGTATTTGGATTACGCTATGAGCGTAATTGTAGCGCGCGCCCTGCCCGATGTTCGCGACGGTTTAAAACCGGTCCACCGCCGCATTTTGTACGTTATGCACGAACTCGGCCTGCGCCACAATGTTAAATTCCGTAAAAGCGCGGCTGTGGTTGGTGACGTGCTTGGTAAATATCACCCGCACGGTGACATTGCGGTTTATGACTCCATGGTTCACATGGCCCAGGAGTTTGCCATGCGCTATCCGCTTATAGACGGCCAAGGAAACTTCGGCAGCATGGATGGCGACGGTGCCGCTGCCATGCGTTACACCGAAGCCCGCATGAGTGCTTTGGCCGAAGAATTATTGGTAGATTTAGACAAAGAAACCGTAGATTGGCGCGACAACTACGATGCCACCAGAAAAGAGCCCGTGGTATTGCCGGGTAAACTACCCAACCTTTTACTCAACGGCACTCTAGGCATTGCTGTAGGTATGGCCACAGACATTCCCCCACACAACCTGGGCGAAATTTGCGATGCCATAATTAAATTAATAGAAGATCCCGAAGCCACGGTAGAAGATTTAATGGAGTTTGTTAAGGGCCCGGATTTCCCAACCGGCGGCATTATTTACGACGTCGCGGCCATTAAAAATGCCTATGCCACTGGCAAAGGCGGCATTGTTATGCGCGGCAAAACGGAAATTACCGAAACCAAAAGCGGCGCTTTTCAAATTTTAATCCACGAAATTCCATACCGTGTTAACAAAGCTACTCTACTAGAAAAAATTGCACAATTAGTTGCTGAAAAGAAAATAGAAGGCATTAAAGATGTGCGCGATGAAAGCGATAAAGATGGCGTGCGAATTGTGGTAGACATTAAACGCGATGGCTTACCTAACAAAATTTTAAACCAACTGTTTTCTTATACCCAACTCCAAGAAACTTTTCACTTAAACATGTTGGCTTTGGTAGATGGTATCGAGCCACACG
>Ga0206949_1262_pt2 | contig 11621 bp, 3 predicted proteins | sample Alteio_BWOrgHeat_40_FD_153240 | JGI IMG/M metagenome (GOLD analysis project Ga0206949, IMG submission 153240) | Enriched cells from forest soil in Barre Woods Harvard Forest LTER site, Petersham, Massachusetts, United States -... | ecosystem: Environmental > Terrestrial > Soil > Temperate forest > O...
CAACAAACAAAATCCGCTTTTGATCATAAATTTATGCTTTATTAAAAAAAGCGGCGGGGCGACTGCTTTGAATGATATTTTAAATTTAGCATAAATTATAAATGGTTGAATAGAAACGGGGTATTTATATTATTGAAGATTAGTGATTAGAGACCGGGGATCAGAGATTAGTCCGAAAGTCAGTAATCCCGATAGCCATCGGGACGGAAAGAAGCTGCAAATGACCTCCGGCCATTTGGCGGATAACTTATGTAATATAGAAGAGATTAGAGATTAGAGACCAGTTAAATGCAACTAATCTCTGGTCTCTAATCTCTAATTAACTAACCTCAGTACTTCAGGATTATAAACCCTGTTTTATGCTTAGTGATGCCACTCACCGTATAATCCAATTGGTAGAAATAGGTGCCCGGTAATTGCATCTGCCCGTTTTTGTTACTATGTCCATCGAATATTTTTGAACTGTTGTCATAACCCTGGGTTTCATAGATCAACTGCCCGTTCCGGTTCATGATGGATAGTTTATTATCCGGGTATTGGCTGATATTGTCGATTTGTAAAAAGTCGTTTATCCCGTCTGCGTTGGGTGATATGCCCTGGTGTACCTGTATGCCGTCTTCAGCCAGTGTTGGTGTTTCGGTTGGTTTGTCAACGCTTACCGGCTGATAGGCCGTATTGTCCGACGATGGCGCGGCGCGGGTTACCGTTACGACATAGGTTTTTTGTGTCGTCCCGTCTCCTGCTGTTATCACTGTGGTGATGACGGTCTGGCCCACGGGTAAGGGTATATTGTCCGATGGCGTGCCGGGTGTTACGGTCTTGCCCTGAACCGTTACCGTGGCTGTTGAATCCCAGGGGATGGGGGTTAAGGTCACCGAACTGATTGAATTCTTTGCCGATGCGGTATAATCTACTTCGGTGCTTGTTGCCGATGTTTGGGTAAGCACTAACTGCGGGTTCAGCAGGATGCTGCCCATATTGGCATTATCCGATAGCGCCCGGGTTACCGTGATGATGTACGTTTTGGTGGTTGTCAAATCCTGGGCGGTTACTACCGTGGTGATCGTCGTTTGACCGATGGCTAATGGGATGGGTGCCGAAGCTGTCCCCGAGGTTACCGGCATGCCATTTACCGTTACCGTCGCGCCCGGATCAACTGTGGCAGGGGTTAGCATTGCCGTATCGAAGGCATAACGGGCCGATGCGGTGTAATCCACTTCGGTACTTGTTTCCGATGTTTTGGTGAGGCTTAGCGGCGGGTTCAGCTTGATGGTGGCTAAGTTCGCATTATCCGATGGCGCCCGGGTTATCGTAATGATATAGGTTTTTTTGGCTTTGCCGTTCTGGGCGGTTACGATGGCGGTGATCGTCGTTTGGCCTACTGCCAGGGGGATACCCGCTGACGGCGTGCCTGAGCTTACCGTGTGTCCGTCTACCGTTACCGTTGCGCCTGCATTGCCCGTGAAAGGCGTTACCGTTACCGAACTGATCCCGTAACGGGCCGATGCGGTATAATTTACTGTTGTGGCCGTTGCTGATGTTTGGGTAAGGCTTAAACCGGGGTTCAGCTGTATCCTGGCCAGGTTGTCATTGGTTGATTGCGCACGGTTTACGATTACCGTATAGGTGTTTTGTGTCGTGCCGTCCTGTGCCGTTACCACCACGTGGATGGTAGTACCTCCTAACGATAGCGCTATTGCCGGCGACGGGTTGCCGCTGCTTACCGGGTTCCCGAAAACAGCTATCGTGGCATTGCCGTCTTCGGCCGTTGGGGTCAACATAATACTGGTTGTTACCCAGGGTACCGCTATGGTATAACTGTTGGTGGCAGTGTTAAACACGGGGCTAAGGGCGCCCGTGCTCGCCGTCAGCCCGGTTAAGGCTGCATCGTTGGATAATACGTTAAACGTTGCCGATGGCCCTGCCCCGGCGTCGGTATTGCCCGCCTGGTCGCTGGCATTGCCCGCGCCGACCGAGATACTTAAAGTCCCCGCGCCGGTAATGCCGGAAATAGTAACCGTGTAGCTCGTTCCGGAGCCGCTAACAGTGGCTGTTCCCGCTGCCGTGCCGCCTGAGATCAGCGTAACGCCTGAATTGGTAAGGCTGCTGGTATTAAAGTTCGCGTCAGCATAGGTTACCGTATAGCTTACCGTTCCGGAGGTACCGGAGCCGATGCTGGCTACCGAGGGTGCGCTGATCATCACCGTCGGCGGGGTATTATCAATGGTATAAGCATTTCCTGTAAACGGTATATTGGTTATAGCGGGCGAAGCATCGCTTCCCGAGGTCATGTCCAGTTCAAGGGTGCCGCTGCCGCTTACGCCGGTTACGTTCACATCATAGGTTATATTATCGGTAGTGGTTATCGAGTTGATGGTACCGCTTGCTGTCCCTGTTAACGTGAAATCGCCGGTTGAGGGCGGGGTGGTTAGGGCAGTCGCGAAAGTTACCGTATAATCCAGCGATGTGGCCTTGGTTGGGCCGGATGAAACAGGGTTAATGGCCGTTACCGTTGTGGGCGGCAAGCTAACCGATGTGTTGATAGTACTGGTAACGGCATTGCTGTTTAAACTGCCGTCATTTGAGACAAACGAAACTGTTTTGGATGTGTTTGTGGTCAACGTATTACTATATTCAACAGACTGTAATACCTGCTGGTAATTCGCTACGGTTTCGGTGCCGGATAAAGTAAGTACACCTGCACTAAAAGTGGCGTTGATAGCTGTACCGGTGGTAGTGGCCGCCAACACATCGCCTGTTTCAAAACCGTTTGAAATAGTTACTGTTGCCGAAGCCAGTCTGTCATTATCAACATCGGTTACGGTTATGCCCGGGTTAATGGCAACTGCTGCACCGCCATCGGTATAAGCCAGCGTATTTGCTCCGGCCAATACCGGCGCATTATCAACTGCTGTGATATTTACAGTGTTGTCAAACTGGTTGCTGTTTAGGATGCCATCATTTACTTCGAAAATTATGGAACGGGAGGGAATGGCGTTAAAAACTGTTGGATTTTGCGAAGTGCTGCTATAAGTGACTGATTGCAACACCTGCTGATAATTTGCCTTGGTATCCGATCCCGATAAAGTAAGTATTCCGGAAGTCGGGTCGTAGCTTTGGGTAATGTTGCCCGTTACAGTAACGGCCAATACATCCCCGGACATAAAGTTTCTGACATTAACCGTTGCCGAAGCCATGTTGGTATTATCAGCATCACTTACCGTAATACCCGGATTAATAACTACTGCCGTGCCTGCTTCTGTATAAGAAACAATGCTAAAATTACCAAGTACCGGCGCCTGGTCAACCGTTGTTATATTAACAGTGGCAGTTGCTGTATTGCTATTTAATGAACCGTCATTTGCTGTAATCGATATTGTTCTTGAAGGATTAGCGCCAAAGTTGGTTGGATTTTGTGAAGTGCTGCTGTACGCAACAGACTGCAATACCTGCTGGTAATTCGCTACCTTGTCGACCCCGGATAAAGTAAGCACGCCTGTGCCCGCATTATAGGTTGCTGTGATAGCTGTACCTGTGGTTGTAGCGGCCAATAGATCACCGCTTAAAGGCCCCCCTAAAATAGTTACGGTTGCCGAACTCAGGTTGTTATTGTCAACGTCCGAAGCGGTAATTGCCGCAGTTACTATGGCAGCCGCGCCGGCTTGCGTATAACTTGCCGTTCCCGTTCCGGCCAATACCGGCGCATTATCAACTGCTGTGATATCCACAGTGCTGTTAAACTGGTTGCTGTTTAACATGCCATCATTTACTGTAAAAGTTATGGTACGGGAGGGGATGGCGTTAAAAACAGTTGGATTTTGCGAAGTGCTGCTATAAGTGACTAATCGTAATACCTGCTGGTAATTTGCCTTGGTATCCGATCCCGATAAAGTAAGTATTCCGGAAGACGGATCGTAGCTTTGGGTAAGGCCGCCCGTTATAGTAGGCGTCAATACATCCCCGGGTACAAAGTTTCTGACAATAACCGTTGCCGAAGCCATGTTGGTGTTATCAACGTCGCTTACCGTAATACCCGGATTAACAACTTTTGCTGCGCCTGCTTCTGTATAAGAAACAATGCTAAAATTAGCAAGCACCGGCGCATCGTCAATTGATGTGCTTACTATGGTAGTGGTATTATCAGTCACAGCCGCGACGATACCATCATTTACCGAAATGGTAAACGTGGTGGTTATAGTATTTCCTGGTGCAACCTGGTTGGCTGTGGGCGTGAAAACCAATCCTCTGATAGCCGTTTGCGCGGCAGATGCGATGCCCGAGAAAGTATAAATACCGCCGCCGGCATTTGCAAACCCGTTAAGCGTAGTGAAACTTCCGTTTGCTGCCGCATCGAGCGTAACGCTTACCGTTTGGGTTTGCGCCGGTACATCAGCATCCGTAATAGTAACCCCCGTAAATGGGGATATGGTGGCATTATCATTTACCGCCTGTGCTGCTACAGTGCCGCCAATTACCGGCGCATCGTCAATGAATGTGCTGATCACCGCGCTGTAATCTCCTTCACCGGTAACGCTCGCCTTGTCAGCGCGGACCCGGTAATAGTAGGTATTTCCGCCTGTTAAACCAGTGATTGCTATTGATGTTGAGGTTGCGCTGAAAGGCGAACCCGAAATTACCGGTGTAAACGTCGATGACGTAGATACATCCACAAAATAGTTTGTTACGATACCGGTTACGGGCGCGGCCCAGTTGGCCGTAAAGCCGGTTGTACCAACGCCGGTTGCGGCGGTTGCGGTTGGCACTACCATGGCGTAGCTTTCTACCCAGTTGCTGGTAGTGCCTGATAAAGCAAAATTGCTGAGCGTTCCGTTATACCCCGTAGTTGTTCTGTCCGTTAAAGTATTTATACCGGTGTTTGTCCCTCCCGCAGCGCCATTGTCAAAATCGTAGTAATTTACCAGGTTAGCCGGTACGGACGAGGCAGTGCTCAGCATATCGGCCTGTATATTTGCCTGGCTTAACGCGGCATTATACATCCTTACCTCGTCGATGGAGCCATTAAAATTTGTGCTTTCGCCGGGGTAACAGCCAATGGTTGTACTGTGGTTATTATCCATCAGCAAGGGCGTACCCGAAAGAGTACCACTCCCGACAAGGTTCCCGTTGACATAAATTGAATACCCAGCGGGCGTTACCACGTACGCAAGGTGTATCCACTGACCTGTTTTATAATTGAAAGTGGCATCAGCAGCCGTGGTGAGCCAAACACTGCCGCTGCCAATATCACCATGAATTTTATTACCGCTCATGATCTGCATATCAAATGACATTTCGCCCCCTGTCCGGGTGCTTAAAACGTGCATTTCTTTTGTGCCGTCGGCGGGCATTACCCAGGCCTCTGCGGTAAAGCTGCCGGAAACGGTCACCGGCGAGGGGCCCATAATTACGCCATCGGCTACTCCATCAAATGCCAGCGCATTGCCGGGAGGTATGAAGGCGCGGTTTACCGTGATCGTGTAATAATTGGTGAGCGAGCCATCTGCAGTAACCGATATGGTAATGGTATTCGACCCGGTATTCAAATTAACGCTGGCTGAACCGGCTGTTAAGGCTGATCCGTTAACGGTTATCACCGTATTTAAATAGCTTGCAGTTGGCGTGATGGTTATTGACGATACGGTATTGGCCACCGCGACGGTATAGCCGGTTGTTGTGGCTGAAAATACAGGGCTTAATGTTCCGGCGCTTAACCCAATGCCCGACAAGTTTGCCGAACCGGTGGTAAAGCTAACCGCGCTGCCATAGCTTGTGCCGATACCGTTAGTGGCATAGGCCGCCACATAATAAGTGGTATTAGGGCTTAAGCCGGTTGCTGTGCCACTGTAAGTGCCTGTATTAAAAGCATTTGTCCCGAATGAAAGTTTGGTGTCGGTTAGCGTAGGCGAAGTGTTCGTGCTGGAATAAACAGCGCCATAGTCAGTAACAAAGACGCCCCCGGTGGCTGTTATGTTATTGGCTAAAGTGGCCGATGTGGCGGTAATATTAGCCGCTGCGGTGGTGCTCACAGTTGGCGCAGCATTGGCAAGGGTAGTAAAGCTAATAGCATTACCATATACCGTAATCCCGTTGACCGTTGCGTAAGCCCTGACATAAAAAGTAGTGTTGTTACTGTTGAGTGTTACTGTTGATGGATTGGCAAAAAGTTCAACCCTGGTATCTGCTAATGTAGGCGTTGTATTTGTGGTCGAATACACCACACCCTGATCGGTTACGCGCACGTTGGCGGGGTTTGTTATAGTATAGCCCAGGACGGCGGTGGTTTGCGTTATTGCGGTGGCCGCGGTTGTGGTTATCCCAACGGTGACGGTAGTAAAGCTGATGGTGTTACCATATATCGTAACCCCGTTGCAGATCGCATAAGCGCTGACATAATACGTGGTGCCCGCCTGCAGGGAGTTTACCGTAGCAGGACTGGAAAAAAGTTGGACCTTAGTATCTGCCGTCGTCGGAGTAGTATTTATTGTTGAATATACTACGCCCTGTTCTGTTACAGATGTGAAGCCGGGATTGGTTAGGGTGTAGCCCAGGCTGGCCGAGGTTTGCGTTATTGCAGTGGCTGCTGATGTCGTGAGTGTGGGTAAAATTGCCAGGTTAATATCGGCTATAGCAACGGGTGTAGTTGTGACGATACCATCATTCACGGCAACGAAAAAATCTCTGAACCCGGTTTCAGTGCTGTTGCTTTGAAAAGTGACTGACTGCAAGGCAGCCTGGTACTGGGCCGCCGTGCCTGTGCCTGATATGGTTAGGCCGCCCCCCGGTATGTATGTACCGGTTAAGCCTCCTGCCGGCGGCATTGCAAGAAAATCGCCGCTAGGCTCCCCACCGCTTACGAAAACGTATCGGATAGCGTTGCTGCCGCCTGTTATAGTAGCGCCCGGAGCTATATTAACTGCGGTGGAACCCGAGAAATAGGTTAGGTTTGTCGCTGTTGCCGTTATTACGGGAGGATTGTCGGGTGTTGAAAATGTTATCTGCGGGCCATACGATATGCCAACGTCGTTTTCGGCGTAACCCCGCGCGTAATAAGTCGTATTTGGGGACAATCCTGTGATGTTACTGCTAAAAGTTCCCACGTCAAAGCCGAAAAAGGCTTCATTGTTAATGCCAAAGAGCGTGGGATTAGTGTTTGTGCCGTAAACCACACCTTGCTCTAAAGAAGACATGCCCCCGTCGTCGCTTTCTGTGTAACCGAGCGTGGCCGAATTAAATGTAATATTCGTAGCGGCAGCCGTTGCGCTCACCGTGGGCGCGCCTGGCAACCTGGTTACGGTCAGCGTATATTGCGTTTCGCCCGTGGGTGACCCATCAAACACAACAATGGCAAACGTATTGGCGCCATTATTGGTGCCCCCTGCTGCCAACGCCTGGCTAAATGAACCTGAACCTTGAAAAAAAGATTCGTTGCCGGAGTTCCCGGTTATTTCGACATTGTAATTTGAAACACCTGCTGCCGCAGTTATAGTAATGGAACTTACCGAATTAGCCACAGTAGCTGAATAACTTGTTGTTGCCGATGAAAAAACGGGGCTTAGCGTGCCGGCACTGATGGCAAGACTTGAAAGCCCGTTGGTGGCAAACGATTTCTTTCTATTTAGAGCGCCCGCTGCTTTGGCGTTGGTTATTACAGTATTGAGGCCGTTGCTTTTCAACATATCCCCCGTTTTAAGCTTGCCGCCTGTGCCGGCAACACCGGCATAGCTGCTCGGCGCCAAAGCACCAAGCATGCAAAACAATAAGAGTGTTGTACATACAAAGCGGCAAAGCCTTATTGAACAAAGTTTGGTGCACGCATCATTGTAAATGATTGCGGTGCGGGCTGCCGGCGGCAGTGCGGGTTTTTTCACGTAGTTAAGTTTACGTTAGTGAGGGATAATTTTTTTAAGCTACCGTTAAGCGCGGGAGGTGGATGCGCTTAACAATGGAATTGCTGTATACGTCTAAAAGTCGTGCAAATGTTTTTATGGATTTTGAGAAAGTATCTGAAAAGCCCTTAAAGGTATCCAAATAGCTGGTTTTTTGTATGTAAAAAAGAATACCCGCAGTTGTTTTTTATTACAATTACCATTTTAGAAATTTAACCGGGCAATTACTTGCTGTTTACAACCCCCGTATGAGGCAGCATATGCCCGGTGGAGACCAAAAAATCATGTTACAGCTGCCTGAAAAGCTGCATGAACACTTCTTTGTAATTCCGGCCGATGGGGATCTCTTCCTCATTAATAAAAATGGCGTTTTCATTAAATGAAGTAAGGTGGTTCATGTTAATGGCGAAGGACCGGTGCACCCGGATAAAATTATCCGCATTAAAAATATCGATCACATTTTGGAGCGAGTATTTTACGATATGTTTTTTATTGGCCGTTTGAATATAAGTATAGTTGCCATCTGCCTTCAGGAACAAAATATCGTCGTATCCTACTTTGTTATACTTATAATTTTGCTTGATGAATATTGCGTTATTGAAATGCAGAATACCGTCCAGCTCGGCATTTTCTTTTTTATTCAGCTTTTCCCTTGCCAGCTGAAAGTTTTCCTGCTGCTGCGTAAAATGGAACATCGCCAGGTCGATCGCTTTGCGCAGGTCATTTACCCTGAATGGCTTCACCAAATACGCCGAGGGCATAGTAGCCTTTGCCCGTTCAAATGTGTTGCTGTCGGCATATGCGGTAACGTAAATAAATGGCACGTTTTTTTGCTTCTTCAACTGCGCGGCCGTTTCAATGCCATCCCAGGCGCCTTTTATGTTAATATCCAGCAATACAATGTCTATATCCTCTTTTTTTATTACTTCGAGCGCTTCGGGGCCGTTGTCCACTATTGCCACCACATCAAAGCCTTCGTTCTGCAGGCTTTCCTGCAGCTCCAAAGCAACAATGCCTTCATCTTCAACAATTAATACCGTAACGTTTTGATCCATTTTCTTGGTTCTTGCCTCTCTTCTGCATGCCTTAACTACGCAGGATTTAACCACAAAGAACACAAAGCAGAAGACACAAAGGACCGCAAGGCTTTAATAGTTTGCGACTTTTTTCCTTTGTGGCGCTCTGTGCCTTCCTGGCGCGCGCTGTGGTTAAACTTTTTCACAGTTATCCGCCAAATCGGCAGACATAAAAGCGTTTATTTTAGACTTCTATATAAATCACTTCACATACGGGATATCCAGCTCCATGCTTGTCCCCCCGGTGTTTGATACCCGGCTTGTTCCGCCGATTTGCTTTACCAAAATTTTAACCAGCTTCACGCCGAACGAGCCTTTCGGATTCTCCCAAACGGCCATCGGAATCCCTATGCCGTTATCGTTCATTTTTAATTTTACCTGGTTATCTTCATAACCAATAAATATACGCAGCGACGGTCGCTCCAGCATGTTTCTATAGGCGTGCTTGTAGGTGTTGGTCGCCCACTCGTTGATGATGAGGCCAAGCGGCATGGCTATGTCAACGTCCATATCATCAATCAAAATTTCCATGCTGATGTCAATCTCTTCGCGGTTTTGCCCAAAGCTTTCCAATATATTGTTTAACAATACGGGCAAAAACTTCTTCATATCAACCTTATTGGCATTGTCGCGCTGGTATAGGCTGTTATGAATGATAGACATCGCCTCGATACGCTGCCTGCTTGCATTAAGCACATTCAGCGCTTCGGGATCAGTTATGCGGCTCGACTGTAAATTCAGCAGACTCGAAACGATTTGCAGGTTGTTTTTTACCCGGTGGTGCAGCTCCTTCATCAATACCTGCAGCTTTGTCGATTGCTCGTTAATTTGCGCATTACTGGCTGTTAAAGCATCGTTTTTCCGGCGGATTAAAACATACATGTAAGCAAGAATGGCGATCAGTACAAAAAAAAGAAGCACGTCAGCCAACAGCCAGTGCAGCTGTTTGTTTTTTTGCAGGGCTGCCTGGTTCAATAAAGCCAACGCCTCGTCCTTTTTTGCCGTTTCGTATTTTATTTGCAGCTCGCCTATCTGTTTCTCATTGCTCCGTACCTGCAGCGAATCAACCAGCCACCGAAACTTGTTGAGATAAAAAAAAGCCTGCTTATAATCGGATGACGACTGATAACACCTGGATATATCGTCGTAAATCTCCATTTTGCGGTAAGGTTGCTTTATTTCTATGCTGAGTTGCAATGCCTTGTTTAAGTACATCATGCCCTGCTTTCTGTCGCCGCTGTAATAGTAGGCTGTACCAATGAAGCTATAAGAATAGGTTAGCGAGCGTTTTTGATGATATTTAAGTGCAAGCGCAATGCCTTTTTTGCCATAATATTTCGCCTTTTCGTAGTCTTTCAACAGGTAATAATGCTGGGCGATATTATTGTAAAAAGATATCCGCTCAGGTTCGTATTTCGGGTTTGCCTCTGCAATTTTCAACGCCTCAAGCCTTAAAGCAAGGCTGCTGTCTTTGTCAATAGGCAAGCCAAAGTGCAGGCTATATCCGCGTTTAAACATGGCCTTCATACCTAAAAGCCTTATAATTTCGAGTGTATCGTTATTTTGCCTGGCAATATCAAGCCCTTTTTGGGCGGCTATAAACGCCATTGGGTAGTTGGTGTTTTCTTTATGCAAATTGCCGATGAGCGAATAAATTTCGGGCAAAGGCTGGGTCAGTTTCCATTTTTGAGCATCATTTAAACTCGAGACCGCTAACTGCATGGATTGATAAAAGTCCGAATTCAGCCAGGCATCCCTTGCATCCAGGTACTCAACATAAACCGTAGCTGTTTTATCGTGAAGCCGGTTATTTAGCTTTTTAATTTCATTTATGTAATAACGCAAGGTATCGAGGTTGGTTCCGGCCCCTTTTGATTTTATAATTAAATTATCAAGATGCTTTTTGTAATCACCTCCACTCCCGTTGCCTTGCCCGAAAACTAATCCAACATGAGCAGTGACGAAAACCAGCAAACACAGGTATTTAATTCTACGCATTATACTCCATTATAAAATCTGGCATTTGGCCCAGGGGTAAATAAAAAGGTTTAGCTAATTGAAAAAAGACCGGGAGCGCCCGCCCGGCGAAACCATCTCTAAAGTAAATCAAATGCACCTATTTTATACGATAATGCGAAATAATTTTTTATCGGCCAAAAAAGATGTCCGAACTACGCCGCAAAGGGTGCCAACGGTGATGATTTGGTATGTGAGCAGCGGGTTGGAGTTAGAGATTGGAGGTTAGTCCGAAAGTCAGTAATCCCGATAGCTATCAGGATTCGATTTTTTTCGATATGATTTTTTTTATACGCCGCTCAAGAATGCTGCTTAATTTCGGATTTTTATGGCTGACTTTAAACTTTGGACTTTTATAACAAGGGCATTCCCGCCGCTGATAGAAGCGGCGGTCGGGTGCTCTGCTCATACGCCTGCAGGCCTTATGCGCGGCCAGCGCTGATGCCCCCGAACTGGCCGGTATCCGCGACGCCCCCTAATGCAAACCGCCGTAAAAACTTTAGCTTTTGCCTTAAATAGCAAGCCCGGCATTTGGCCAGGCATTGTTATTCTATCTTGTTTTTCGTACACCTCGTCAGGGTTACCTATCTGCGGGCCACAAGCCGGGAGGCTTGCGGCAGCGAAAATTGCTTGCGGGAGCGGG